>Ga0214472_10000024_pt1 | contig 221045 bp, 239 predicted proteins | sample RVTome_6_FD_207662 | JGI IMG/M metagenome (GOLD analysis project Ga0214472, IMG submission 207662) | Soil microbial communities from uranium-contaminated site in the Upper Colorado River Basin, Wyoming, United States - RVT140D175 | ecosystem: Environmental > Terrestrial > Soil > Contaminated... | reverse complement strand
CTTCCCGCCACACGAATGTGCAAATTATCTCAGAAACTCTGGATATGCTTCAGTCTAAACAGGACAGACTCTAGGCCCCGGTCTGGATGCGTTCGACGAGCTGCTTCACCGTCGGCACGAAGCCGTTCGAATAGAAGGGGTCCGTCTTGAAGTTGAAGGCGTTGTGCCCGGCGAACATCAAATTATGCTCCATCGGCCCGCCATGGACGATGTCCTGCAGGGTTTTCTGGATGCAGAAGGAGCGCGGATCGGCAAGACGGCCGGTCGTATAATTGTCCTTGTCCTTCCAGGACGAGAATTGACATTGCGACAAGCAGCCCATGCAATCCGCCTGGTCCTTGCGGATCAGCGCCGCTTCCTCGGACGTCACGAAAACGAGCGTGTTGTCCGGCGTCTTCAACGCCATCGCAAAACCCAGCGCATCCCATTCGCGGGCGCGTAGCAGATCGTTGCGAGTCACCCAGTAATTCTTGCCGCGTACACCGACATCGAGCTGATACTGGTGATCGCCGGCCGCTTCGAGCGAGAAAGCGATCTGACGTTCCGAACGCGATTCGAGATTTTTGAGGAAATCGTTGCGCACGGCCGACGAGTAAAAGCCCGTCGGCGAGAATTTGTGGAGCAGGATATCGCCCTCGTCGAGGGTCATCAGCCGGTCTTTCCACGCCTGCGGGATCGGGCTCTCCTGGGTAAGCAGCGGACGGGTGCCGTATTGAAAGGCGATCTGGCCGAGCTCGGGGTTGCCGATCCATTCTTCCCAATCGCGCAGATACCAGACGCCGCCCGCCATCACGATCGGCAGGTCGTCCGATATTCCTTCGGCGCGCATCACATCGCGCAATTCCTTGACGCGCGGATAGGGATCTTCGGGCTTTAAGGGATCTTCCGCGTTGGAGAGGCCATTATGGCCGCCGGCCTTCCACGGATCTTCGTAGACGACGGCGCCCAGCCATTCGGCGGCCTTCGAATAGGCGCGCTTCCACAGCGCGCGAAAGGCACGGGCCGAACTGATGATTGGCAGATAATGAACTTCGTACTGCGCGGCGATTTCGGAAAGCTTGTAGGGCATGCCCGCACCGCAGGTGACGCCGGAGACCAGCCCCCTGGTCTTTTCGAGAACACCGTTGAGCACGGCCTGCGCCCCGCCCATTTCCCAAAGCACGTTGATGTTGATCGCGCCGTGCCCGCTGGCGACGTCGAACGCGCGCTTCACCTGCTCGACCGCGCCATCGATCGCGTACTGGATCAACTCTTCGTGGCGGTCGGCGCGCTTGGCGCCATGATAGACCTGCGGAATCACGCGACCGTCGGCGTCGTAATTGTCGGCATTGACCGCCGAAACCGTACCTATGCCACCGGCCGCCGCCCAGGCGCCAGAACTCATGTGATTGGTCGCGGCGACGCCTTTGCCACCTTCGATCAGCGGCAGGACTTCGCGGCCGCCATAGCTGATCGCTTCAATACCCTTGAACATAGTGTCTCCGACCCGTTTTTCCCGCATATACTGGTATTTTCGAAGGCGCGCGACCTCTTTGCTCAGGCTGTGAAAAGTTCCGGACGGCCCAGCGCGGCCGCGTATAGTGCGCGGTATTCCCCGGTCATGTGGAATTCATCGAACTGGGTGCGCGCTTTTTCACGGTTCGCTGCGCCCGTTGCGGTGCGGACATCGCGGTCCGTAGCCAAAATGTCAAGCGCTCCGGCCAGCGTATCGGCGCTCCTGTCGACCACGAATCGCCGGTTTTCTGGCGCAACCATCGATGCAACATCGCCGACATCGGGCGATACCACGGGCAACCCCGCGGCCATCGCCTCGACGACCGATATCGGGAATTGCTCGCTGAGCGAGGACAGCGCAAAAATGTCGAAATGGCCGATATAGCGCCAGGGCCGATCAAGAAATCCGGCAAGCAGGACGCGATCCGAAATGCCGCAGGCCATCGCCTCAGCCTCAATCGCTTCGCGCTCCGGCCCTTCGCCGACGATCACGAGCCTGACATTCTCCGGCAACTGCGCGACCGCGCGGACGAGAAGCGGCAGATCTTTCACCGTGCGCAGGCCCGCAATCGTGCCGATCACGATTTCGCCCTCGCGCGGTTCGAAGCCGGGGATGGCATCGCTCTCGGGCGCGCCGGCATAGCGGCCTGTGGCGATGCCGTTCGGAATCTGCAGGACGCGCTCACCGGGTTGTTTCCAGATCGAGCAGGCGATGTCCTTTAACGTGTCCGACGGAACGACGAGCCGGTAGAGCGTGCGGAAGGCGAGCCGCCGATAGAGAGTACGGCTGAGCTTCAGGCCCTCGGCCTCGTCAGCGTTGAAGCCGTCTTCATGGTGAATGATCGGCGGCAAACCGCTACCGGCAAGCCGGTGCGCCATCACCCCGTCCATCGCGCCCCAATTATAGCTGAGGACAAGGTCGAAGCTTTTCATATAGGCCGCCAGTGCCCGCATGCGCGCACTTGTCGGCCTGCCCGCGAGCGGCGGGGCATCGGCGGGGAAATCGACGGAGAGATCGGGATCGATCGCCTCGCGCGCATCGAGTTGATCCGGCATCGCGCTCACGATCGTGTGCCGCGCGCGCGCACCGAGATCGTTCATCAGCCGGACCGCGCGCGCCTCCTTTCCGCCCAGCGAAAAGGTCGAATGGAGATGGAGGATATGCGGCGTCGCGGCTACTACTCCCCCTCTCCCACGAAATTCCGGCAAGCGACTCTAGAAGCGGTAGCTCATCCGCACGAGCAACTGGATATCGGACAGTCCGACCCTGGTCGGCACCGTTGGCGTATCGGCCGTGCCCGCGACGTCATAGGTCTTGGAGCCATAATTCGAATAGCGCAGTTCGATGCTGCCCAGGGCATGGCCGCCGAACCAGCCGAGGATGCCGGCGCCGCCCGTCCAGCCCATATGGTTGGCGCTGTCCGAAGCGGTAACGGTACGCGTGCCGTCGACGCCGTCCTGCACCAGGGTGTTCCCCGTGCTGTCGACGCTGACATGCGCCGCGGCGAGACCGGCGGTCACGAAATAGACGAGATCTTCGTTGCGCATCCCGACTCTGACGCGAGCCGAACCGGAATAATCGATATCGGCCGAGACATTGCTGGTCAGCAGGCGGGCCGGCGGCGCGGGATCGCCGGTGACTTCCTCGATCAGCTGAGCCTCGTAATTGGTGCCTGCGGTGGTTAGCGAAGCGTCGACCTCGATGCCGAACAGAATGTCCTGCGTCGCGTAGTTGAAGCCGATTTGGCCGCCGCCGAGCAGGCTGAGGCCGCTTCCGCCGCTGTCACGCGGGATTGTTGCGTCGGCCGCGGGCAGCACGATGTCGGGATCGTTCGCCGTTGCGCCGGGTACGGTTTCTTCCGGCCGGGTTACGGTTCGCGCGCCCAGGCTGATCGTGCCGCGGGTCATCCCGGCATGGATGCCGGCATACAGGCCCGAAAACGGATCGCGCGCGCTGGTTTCGGCGGCGGCCCCGGTTGCGGGAACGGCAAGCGCGGCAAAGGACGCGGCGGCAAGGAATACGCTTTTCTTGAACACGGCAGGCTATCCTCTCCAAAACTCCTGGAATGACGGATCCCGCGAATAGTCGACTTGCAAGCCCCCCGCAACGGCGCATGGGACAATTACGCGGATTGTCGTTCGGCCTCGTCTACGCGCCGAAGCAGCCGGTCGATGGCGGCGACCGCTTCGGGCTCGTCGAGCAGCGGCGCATGGCCCGTGTCCGGAATAATCGTAACGTCGAGATCGGGCTTGCGGCGCCGCATCTCGGCGACGGTATCGGCGGACAACAATTCGGAGAGCGCGCCGCGCACGAGCATTGTCGGCACGTCGGCGAGCTTTGCGAACGCCGTCCACATATCGAAGCCCGATTCGCCGCCGGTCACGCGCAACGGCTCGGCGATCCGCATATCGTAATCGTAGCTGATGCGCCCGGACGGCTGGAGCTTGCAGAGCCGCTTCGCCATCTCCAGCCACTGTTCCAGCGTCCAGTTCGGATAAACATCGCCAAAGCCGTTCTGGAGGTTGCGGGCTGCGTGGAGCCAGGTCGGGAAATTGCCACCCTTGCCGACATAGCCCCTGATCCGCTCGATTCCCTTTGCCTCGAGCACCGGGCCGATATCGTTGAGCAGTGCGCCAGCCAACCGATCCGGCCGCGTCGCCGCTTGCAGCATGGTGACGATCCCGCCGAGCGAAGTGCCGAAAGCGACATAGCGCTCGATCTTCTCGGCCGCGAGAAACGCTTCGACGTCCTGCACATAGGTGAGCGGAACATAGCTCAGCGGGTCGGACGCATAGGCGCTCTCGCCGCGCCCGCGCATTTCCAGGACGTAAAGCCTCCAGTCCCCGACCAGCCGGTCGGCAACCGGTTCCCAGTCCCGCGCGTTGCGCGTGAGCCCATGCAGGCAAATGATCGGCGGCTTTTCGGCCGGGCCGTCATAGAAACGGTAGTGGAGCCGCAGCCCATCCTTGGACCACCAGACGCCGTCTTTATATGCAGCCCCATTTTTCGGCACGCTTGCTTCCTTCCGTCAGAGCCCCCCATATCGAGCAATGGCTATTTTCCCGCAAGCGTCGTCCTACACGCCCGATCCGGTGATCTTCGAACTCGGACCGGATTTCTACGATCCGGTCGAGGCGGCAGACTTTCCGCAAACGATCCTGCGCTTCCGCAACGATCGATGGGCAGCAACCGTGGGCCTGGCCGGTCTTTCCGACGCGGAGTGGCTCAGCCATTTCGGCCGGTTCCAGCCGTTGGAAGGCAATCTGCCGCAACCCCTGGCGCTGCGCTATCACGGCCATCAGTTCCGCAACTACAATCCCGATATCGGCGACGGGCGGGGGTTCCTCTTTGCCCAGATGCGCGACGGGACAGGAAAAGACGGGGGCCGGCTGATGGACCTCGGCACCAAGGGATCGGGCCAGACACCCTATAGCCGCTTCGGCGACGGGCGGCTGACCCTGAAGGGCGGTGTGCGCGAAATCCTGGCGACCGAAATGCTCGAAGCGCTTGGCGTTGAAACCTCGAAGACTTTCTCGCTGATCGAAACCGGGGAGGCGCTGGAACGCGGCGACGAACCTTCGCCGACCCGTTCTTCGGTGCTCGTTCGCCTCTCCCACGGCCATATCCGCATCGGCACCTTCCAGCGGCTGGCGACGCTTCGCCAGCCCGAGAATATGCAAAAACTCGTCGCCTATTGCCTCAAATATTATTTCAGCGAGGAGCCCGGCGAGGATGGGCCGGAGCGCCTACTCGCCCATGTCGTCCGTGGCGGGGCCAAGCTTGCGGCTTCCTATATGGCCGCGGGCTTCGTCCATGGCGTGCTCAACAGCGACAATATCGCGATCACGACCGAAAGCTTCGATTACGGCCCTTGGCGCTTCACCCCCAACTGGACGCCAGGTTTCACCGCCGCCTATTTCGATGAGGCGGGGCTTTATTGCTTCGCGCGGCAGGCCGAAGCGATCCATTGGGACATCGCCCAACTCGCAGTTTCGCTACGCCTGATAGCGGAGGCCGAACCGCTGATCCCGCTCGTCGAGAGCTTCGGCGAGCACTACCGCCAGGCCTATATTGACGCGATGCTCGCGCGCCTCGGGGTCGCGAGCCGCCGCATGAGCAACGATATCGCGCTGTTCACCGCTATCGAAGAGGCCATGCGTAACGCCGATATCGCCATCGACCGTTTCTTCTTCGACTGGCGCGGCGGACAGCGGCGCGCGCCCTCCCCCGCCGATGCGCTTTACGACACCGAATCGTTCGGGAAGGTTGCCGAAGCGGTGGCGCCCTACGCCACCGAAATGCCCGCCCATCCCTATTGGTCCGACGCGGCACCCTGCTCGATGCATATCGAGGAAGTCGAGGCGATCTGGGCACGGATCGACGTGGCCGACGACTGGCAACCACTTGACGACAAGATCGCCGCGATCCGCCGAATGGGCGATGCAACACGCGAGAAACAGGTGTGAATCTCGCCGCTTGCCTCTATCGGGACGTGCGGGCATGGTTGTGCCACATCATGTTGGGCAACTCGTGACCGAATCGATCTTTTCTTCCAATCCGGCGACCGGCGACAATATCTGGGAACGCCCTATCGGCGATGCCGCGACCGAAGTTGAAATCGCCCGTGGCGGCTGGGCCGCTTGGGCCGCGCGCTCGCATAGCTATCGCATTGAGACGATGCGGCGCTTCGCCAATATCGTGCGCGGCAAGCTCGAAGAATTTTCCAGGCTGATATCAGCGGAGACCGGCAAGCCGTTCTGGGAGACGCGAACCGAGGTCGAGGCCGTCATCAACAAGGTCGATATCTCTGTCGAATCCTATTTCGAGCGTACGCCGATGCTCCACAAGGAGGGGGCGCTCAGCGAACAGAGTGCGCTGCGCCACAAGCCGCATGGCGTGCTCGCGGTACTCGGGCCGTTCAATTTCCCCGCGCACCTGCCCAATGGCCATATCGTTCCGGCTTTGATCGCGGGCAACGCGGTCGTCTTCAAGCCGTCGGAAAAAACACCGGCGGTCGGCGAATATCTGGTCAATTGCTATCATGAGGCCGGCGTCCCGGAAGATGTCATCCGGCTGCTCGTCGGCGGCCCCCAGCAGGGCCAGCAGCTCGCGGGCTGCGAGGGTATCGACGGCGTCCTCTTCACCGGCTCGGCGCGTGCCGGGATGGCGCTGCACAAGCATTTTGCTGATCGGCCCGACAAGATTCTGGCGCTCGAACTTGGCGGCAACAACCCGCTCGTCGTCTGGGACGCGCCCGATCTCGGCGCAGCGGCGGCACTTGCCGTCCAGTCCGCCTTTATGACCGCGGGCCAGCGCTGCACCGCCGCGCGCCGCCTGATCGTCGAAGACGGTAAGCACGAGGGGCTGCTGAAAGAGATCGAGAAGATCATCGAGAAGATCATCGTCGGCCCGCCCGATGCCAAGCCGGCGCCGTTCATGGGGTGCGTGATCGACAACCAGTCCGCCGACCAGGTGATGGAAAGCTTCATGGACATCTTGATGAAGGGCGGAAAAGCGATTTCGTACATGCATCGCACCGAAGATGACAAACCGTTCCTCACCCCGGGTCTGATCGACGTGACCGGCGTCGAGGATATTCTCGACGAAGAGGTTTTCGGGCCCTTGCTCCAGATAATCCGCGTCCGCGATTTCGAATCCGCGATCGCCGAGGCGAACAATACGCGGTTCGGACTGTCGGCCTCGCTGGTCAGCGGATCGCCCGAACTCTACAATCGCTTCTGGGCCGGCGCGCGGGCGGGAATCATCAACTGGAACAAGCCGACCAACGGCGCATCTTCACGGGCGCCTTTCGGCGGCGTCGGCTATTCGGGCAACCATCGGCCGGCCGCCTATTACGCCGCCGACTATTGTGCCTATCCGGTTGCCTCATCCGAAGCGCCCTCGGCCCGCGCCACGATCGGTGTCGGCCTCAAGGAATAGCGGTTTCGCGCCCCAACACCGACAAGCTGAACTAAACCCGCGCCAAGCAAGCATCATTTGTCTGTGGGCCGGGCTTTCGCCATTTAGGCTGCATGGAAAAGCCGACCGCAGCTTCCGGCCCCAGGGCCGCAGGAAAGGTGCTCCTCGTGGGCGCCGGCCCCGGCGATCCCGATCTGATGACCGTGCGCGCGGTGAACGCGCTCGCGGTCGCCGATCTCGTCGTTCATGACGGGCTGGTCGACGAACGCATTCTGGCGCTGATCCCGGAAAATACGCCGCGTATCTCAGTCGCCAAACAACGCAGCCGCCATACGGTCCCGCAGCCCGGGATCAATGCGCTGCTCGTCGAAAAGGCATGGGAAGGCCTCACCATAGTCCGCCTGAAAGGCGGCGATCCGTTCATATTCGGGCGCGGCGGCGAAGAAGCCGAAGCGCTCCGGAAGGCCGGGGTCGATGTCGCCATCGTACCCGGCATATCCGCCGCGCTCGGCGCTGCCGCCGAAGCAGTGCTCCCTCTCACGCATCGCGATGCGTCGAGCGCGGTTACTTTCGTTGCCGGCCAGTGCAAGGGGCTGACCGATCAGGACTGGTCCGGCCTTGCCGGCAAGGGCCGCACGCTCGTCATCTATATGGGCGTCGCCACCGCGACCGACATCGCCGACAAGCTGATCGCCGACGGCGTATCGGCGGCCATGCCGGTCGCTGTTATCGAACGCGCCGCACGGCCCGACATGCGGGCGATGCGATCACTGCTCGCCGATCTCGGTGACATGGTCGCGCGCGAAAGCGTCGAGAGCCCCGCAATCATCGTCGTCGGCGAAGTCGTCGATCGCTCGAATGCAGAGGATCGTCTGATCGGTTTCGCCAAGTCTGCGGAGAAACTCGCATGAACATCCTAACCGGCAACGATCTCAAGACCGGCGATGTCGTCTGGTGGACCGGCGAAGCCTGGTCGCGCCACGTTTCCGATGCCGCCGAGATGGGCGAGACCGCACCCGATGTCATGGCCCGCGAAATCGCCGCCCGCGCGGTTTCGGACTGCTATCTGGTCGATGCCGAACGCACGGCGGACGGAATCCTCCCCGCTCATATCAAGGAAAAGATCCGCGCCACCGGGCCCACCGTCCGCCCCGATCTCAAACTCGCGCCCGCCGACCCGGCTGCGGGAAACTGGGTAATCTGATATGTACAAATACGACACTTACGACCAGCAGATGGTCGACACGCGCGTCGCGGAGTTTCGCGATCAGGTCGAACGCCGCCTCGCGGGCAAGCTGACCGAGGACCAGTTCAAGCCGCTCCGGCTGATGAACGGCCTCTATCTCCAGCTTCATGCCTATATGCTGCGCGTCGCGGTGCCCTATGGCACGCTGAATTCTGAGCAAATGCGGATGCTTGCCCATATCGCGCGCAAATATGATCGCGATTACGGGCATTTCACGACCCGGCAGAACATCCAGTATAACTGGATCAAGCTGGAAGACGCACCCGACATCCTCGCCGATCTCGCCACCGTCGAGATGCACGCCATCCAGACCAGCGGCAATTGCATCCGCAATATCAGTTCGGATCAATATGCTGGCGCCGCGGCCGACGAAGTCGTCGATCCCCGGCCCTATGCCGAATTGCTGCGGCAATGGTCGAGCTTCCATCCGGAATTCTCGTTCCTGCCGCGCAAGTTCAAATTCGCGGTGATCGCGGCCGATGAAGACCGCGCGGCGATGCGGCTCCACGATATCGGCATCCAGATCGTCAAGAACGATGCCGGCGAAATCGGCGCGCGCTATTATGCGGGCGGCGGCATGGGCCGGACGCCGATGATCGCGCCGCTGATCCGCGATTTCGTGCCGATCGCCGAACTGATCGGCTATGCCGAGGCAATCCTGCGCGTCTACAATCGCTACGGACGGCGCGACAACAAATACAAGGCGCGGATCAAGATCCTCGTCCATGAGATGGGCGCCGAGCAGTTCATCGCCGAGGTCGAGGAAGAATATAAACATATCGAAGGCCTGAACCTCGATGCCCCCGCCGCCGAGCTGGAACGGATCGTAGCCCATTTCGCCGATCCCGCCTTCGCGGACGGCCTGTCAGACGAGATCGACCGCTCCGACCCCGATTTCGCGGTCTGGCTCGACCAGAACACCCATCCGCACAAACAGCCCGGCTATGCCATCGCGGTGATCAGCCTGAAACCGACCGGCGGCATCCCCGGCGATGCCTCTTCGGCGCAGATCGACCTGATGGCGGATCTTGCCGAGCAGTATAGCTTCGACGAACTGCGCGTGACCCACGCCCAGAACATCGTGCTGCCGCACGTGAAGAAGGCGGATCTCTACGCGATCTGGCAAACGCTCGACGCGGCCGGGCTGGCGACGCCCAATCTCGACCTGATCAGCGACATCATCGCCTGCCCGGGGCTCGATTATTGCAGCCTCGCCAATGCCCGCTCGATCCCCGTCGCGCAGAAGATCGCCAAGCGCTTCGCCGATATCGACCGGCAGAAGGAACTGGGCGAACTCAAGCTCAAGATTTCAGGTTGCATCAACGCCTGCGGCCATCACCATGCCGGCCATATCGGCATTCTCGGCGTCGACCGGAAAGGCACGGAGAATTACCAGCTACTGCTCGGCGGTTCGGGCGCGGAGGATGTCAGCCTCGCCAAGATCACCGGCCCCGGCTTCGACGAGGACGGCATCATCGATGCGGTCGAGAAGGTCACCGACGTCTATCTCGGCGCGCGCGAGGAAGGCGAGCGCTTCGTCGACACCTATCGCCGGGTCGGCATCGATCCGTTCAAGGAGGCGCTATATGGCTGATATCCTTCGCTTCCGCGACGACGAGGCGCATGAAGAGCCCGCCGTCACGCTCGACGCCTTTCTCGACCAGTCGAACGCCACCGCCGTGCGCCTTGAGGATGGCGAGGATGCCCGCAAGCTCATCCCCTATCTCGATCGCCTCGCGCTGATCGAGATCGGTTTCTCCGCCTTTGGCGACGGCCGCGGCTATTCCGCGGCCCGTATCCTGCGCGAGCATGGCTATACGGGCGAACTGCGTGCCCAGGGCGATGTCCTGATCGACCAGATCGCCTTTATGCGGCGCTGTGGCTTTGACAGCCTCGCGCCTGAAAAACCGCTCGATCCCGCCGATGCCGAAAACGCACTCGCGCGCTGGGACGCAGTATACCAGAAAGCAGCCGATGACCGGCAACCGATCTGGGCCAAGCGCCATGCTTAACGGTGCCGCCGCCCGCAAGAAGACCGACATGATTGACGTCCGCCCGCGTTTTACGCAGGCCGATGCCGATGCGCTGAACGCGCGCTTCGAGGGCGTCGGCGCGCCAAAAATGCTGCGCACGCTGTTCACGGAAGACGCGCTCGGCACGATCGCGGTGGTTTCATCCTTCGGTACGGAGAGCGCGGTGCTGCTGCACCTCGTCGCCCAGGCCGATCCGTCGATCCCGGTGGTGTTCGTCGATACGCTGAAAATGTTTCCCGAAACGCTCGCCTATCGCGACACGCTGATCGAACGGTTCGGGATCGAAAACGCCTCCGTTGTCGAGCCCGACGCCGCAGTGCTGGCTGAAAAGGACGAAAACGGCCTGCGCTGGTCCTTCGACCCCGACGGCTGCTGCGCGATCCGCAAGGTCGAGCCGCTGGCGCGCGCCAAGGCCGGCCTCGACACATGGATTTCAGGCCGCAAGGCGTTCCAGTCGGTCACCCGGCAGAACCTGCCGCGCTTCGAAGTCGAGGACGGACGGATGAAACTCAATCCGCTCGGCGACTGGGCCAAGGACGATCTCGAGGCGTATTTCGCGGAACACGATCTTCCCCGCCATCCGCTGGAAGCCGAAGGCTTCCTTTCGGTCGGCTGCGCGCCCTGCACGTCGAAAGTGCTGCCGGGCGAAGACCCGCGCTCGGGCCGCTGGCGCGGCTGGGACAAAACCGAATGTGGTATCCACACGCCGATCGACCCGGACGATCCCGCTAACCAGCCGGTGTTCTAGGCGAAGGTCTCGCCGTTTCGGATCATTCCGGCCTGACAAACCCGTCGACAATCACGGCATGACCTTCGCTATTGTCCGTGCGAAAATGGACGACATCCTGATATTCGGGCGAATTGTACCAGGCCCGGGCAGCCTCTTTGGACGCGAATTTCAGCACGACGGTCACGTCGCGGGGTTCGCCTTCCACGACTTCGCCGGCGCTGTCCGCCGCAAGCACTTCCGCGCCATGGGCCGCCAGGGTCGGGCCGACAACGGGTACGTAATTGGCATAGCCCTCCGGGTTGGTGACGCGGTAGTTTGCAACGAAATACGCCGCCATGATCATGTCCTTTCGGTAGGGTTGAAGAGACTGCTTCCGGGGTCAGCCGTCCAGCGCCTTTCGGAGCAGTTCGTTGACAACCTGCGGATTGGCCTTGCCGGCCATCGCCTTCATCGTCTGACCGACGAAGAAGCCGAAGAGCTTGTCCTTGCCACCGCGATATTCTTCGACCTTGTCGCTATTGGCGACGAGGATATCGGCGATCACCTTCTCGATCTCGCCGGTGTCGGAGGTCTGTTTCAGACCCTTTTCCTCGACGATTTTCATCGGGTCGTCGCTGCTGTCGAGATGCAGTTCGAAAACATCCTTGGCGAGATTGCCCGACAGCGTGCCGTCGAACGTCATCGCCAATATCTCGGCATTGGCGGCGGGGCTGAAATTCTCAGCGTTGATCTCGAGCCCGCGCGCATTGGCCGCGCCCATGACCGTCGAGATGATCCAGTTGGCCAGCGGCTTAGCGATCTCGCTGGCGGGCTTGCCCGATTTTTCACCGGTCAGTGCAAGATTGGTTTCGAAATAGCGCGCCGTCTCGGCCTCCGCAGTTAGCACGGCGGCGTTATAGGCGGACAGGCCGAGTTCGTTCTCGTAGCGGTGCCGCTTGGCGTCGGGCAGTTCGGGCAGGCTCGCGCGCGCCTCGGCAACGAAGTCTTCACTCAACTCGATCGGCAGCAGATCGGGATCGGGAAAGTAGCGATAATCGTGCGCATCTTCCTTGGAGCGCATCGACCGCGTCTCGCCCTTGTCGGGATCGAACAGCCGGGTTTCCTGAACGACGGTGCCGCCGTCCTCGATCAGGTCGACCTGGCGGCGCGCCTCGGTTTCCACCACCTGCTGGATGAAGCGCATCGAGTTGACGTTCTTCGTCTCGGTCCGCGTGCCCAGTTCTCCGCCCGGCTTGCGGACCGACACGTTCACATCGGCGCGCATCGAGCCCTGTTCCATATTGCCGTCGCAACTGCCGACATAGCGCAGGATCGAGCGCAGCTTGCGGACATAGGCCGCGGCCTCGGCCGGCGATCCCATATCGGGCCGCGACACGATTTCCATCAGCGCGACGCCGCAGCGGTTGAGATCGACGTACGACATGGTCGGATGCTGGTCGTGCATCAGCTTGCCGGCATCCTGCTCGACATGCAGCCGCTCGATGCCGATCGTTTTCACCTCGCCATCGGGGTCCTTCTCGTCGAGCGGCACGTCGATCGCACCCTCGCCGACGATCGGATGGTAGAGCTGCGAAATCTGATAGCCCTGCGGCAGATCGGCGTAGAAATAATTTTTCCGGTCGAAGCGCGACCAGCGGTTGATCCGCGCGTTGAGCGCCAGCCCCGTGCGCACCGCCTGGCGGATGCACTCGCCGTTCACCACCGGCAGCATCCCCGGCAGCGCCGCGTCGACGAGGCTGACATGGCTGTTCGGTTCCGCCCCGAATTCGGTCGAGGCGCCCGAGAACAGCTTGGCGTGCGAGGTGATCTGCGCGTGCACCTCGAGGCCGATCACGACCTCCCACTCGCCGGTGGCGCCCTGGATGCGGTAGTCGCTCATGCCACCTTCTCCGTCAGTTCGGGCATATGGACGAATTCGAACTTCATGCCGTCGGGTCCGGTGAAGTAGACGGCGTAATAGCCGCCGTGCGCGAAGGGAAACTCGCCCGGGCCATCGAGGATAGTGCCGCCGTGTTCGACGACGAGTTCGGCCATCGCATCGACTTGTTCATGCGTTGCTGCGTTGAGCGCGACATGGTGGAGGCCGGGCGCATAAACATCGAATTGCTGATCGGCGAACGCGCCCTTGGCTTCCCAGATGTTGAGGCCGATCTGCGTTTCGGGATTGAGGTTGATGGCGATCCGCGTGTCGGCATAGTCGCCGCGCTCGCGATAGCTGAAGCCCAGAAAATCGAGGAACGGCTCGAAGAATTTCATCGCCTCGTCGAGATCGCTGACGGTGATCGCGATATGATTGATTGTACCGAGCATGGTCACCACCACTTCTCCGCCCGCGCCGCGAACCCCGCCCTCTCCTCCAGCGCCAGCCCCGCGTTCATAACGCCCTGCTCGTCGAGCGCCTTGCCGATGATCTGGAGGCCCAGCGGCAGGCCCTGCCGGTCGAGACCGCCGGGCACGGCGATCGCGGGTAGCCCGGCGAGCGAACTCGGCACCGTGAAAACGTCGTTCAGATACATGGCGATCGGATCGTCCGAGAGATCGCCGAGCCCGAAGGCGGCCGAAGGCGCGGTCGGGGTCAGCAGATAATCGCACTGCGCCCAGGCATTGTCGAAATCGCGCACGATCAGCGTACGCACCTTCTGCGCCTGGGTGTAATAGGCGTCGTAGAAACCGGCGCTCAAAACATAGGTGCCGATCATGATCCGGCGCTTCACTTCCTCGCCAAAGCCCGCCGCGCGCGTCGCCGCGTACATATCCTGCAGGTTCGCGCCATCGGGCAGCTCGCGCAGGCCGTAGCGCACGCCGTCATAGCGGGCGAGGTTCGCCGAGGCTTCGGCGGGCGCGATGATGTAGTAAGCGGGCAGCGCATATTTGGTGTGCGGCAGCGAGACCTCGACAATCTCCGCGCCCGCATCCTTGAGCCATTCGGCGCCTTGGTGCCAGAGCGCGTCGATTTCCGCGGGCATATTATCGACGCGATATTCCTTCGGGATACCGATCTTCTTGCCCTTGAGGTCACCCGACAGCGCGCCTTCCCAGTTCGGCACCGGCTCGTCGAGCGAGGTCGAATCCTTGGGATCATAGCCGGCCATCGCTTCGAGCAGGATCGCGCAATCCTTCACGCTGCGCGCCATCGGCCCGGCCTGGTCGAGCGAGCTTGCAAAGGCGACGATGCCCCAGCGCGAGCAGCGGCCATAGGTCGGTTTCATCCCGCAAATGCCGGTAAAGGCGGCGGGCTGGCGGATCGAGCCGCCGGTATCGGTGCCGGTCGCCGCGGGCACGATATGCGCGGCGATCGCCGAGGAGGTACCGCCCGAGCTTCCACCCGGCGACATCGGCGTGTTGCCGCCGTCATTGCGCCGCCAGGGCGAAACGACATTGCCGAAATAGCTCGTCTCGTTGGACGAGCCCATCGCGAACTGGTCCATGTTGAGCTTGCCGAGCATCCCCGCGCCCGCTTCGAGCAGCTTGCCCGACACGGTGGATTCATAGGTCGGCGTGAAGCCTTCGAGGATATGGCTCGCGGCGGTCGACTGGACGCCTTTCGTGCAGAACAGATCCTTGATGCCCAGCGGCACGCCGGCCAGCGGCCCGGCAGTGCCGGCGGCCAGCGCGCTATCGGCGGCGTCCGCTGCTTCCAGCGCCTTTTCGGGCGTCGTCACGATGAAGCAGTTGAGCGCTTCGGCGCCCGCGACCGCATCGTTGAACGCGCCCGCCACTTCGCGCGCGGAGAAATCGCCTGCGCGAAAGCCGTCGCGAATGTCGGCAACGCCGAGATCGGTGATGCTGGCCACTATTCGATCACCTTGGGCACGGCGAAGAAGCCATGTTCGGCCAGCGGCGCGTTGGCGAGTATCTCGTCGCGCTTGTCGCCGTCGGTGACGACATCTTCGCGCATCCGCGTGTGGTTGGCGATCACCATCGCCAGCGGTTCGACACCGGAGGTATCGACTTCGCCCAGCTGTTCCACCCAGCCAAGGATGTTGTTCAGCTCCGGTTTGAGGCGCTCGGCCTCTTCCTCGCTCATCGCAATCCGCGCGAGATTGGCGATGCGCAGCACGGTTTCGGTATCGACGGACATGGCGGCGCGGCTAGCACCCACCCGCCCCTGCTGCAAGCGCGGAAACGCCCGAAAAGCCATCGCACGCGTTGGACTTTCCCGCCCCTTGCCCTATGCCGCGCGCCGGATCGATTGAGAGTTAGTCATGGCCGTTCGCATCTTCCTGTATCTGATCGCCGGAATCGTCGCGCTGTTCCTGGCCGCCGGCCTGGTGTGGACGGTGTTTTCGGACGAGCTGCTCGCCTGGTATTTCGTGCCCGATGCGCCGCTGGAAGTGCTGGAGCCGATGCCGGAAAGCGAATATGCGGCCGCCGATATGTGGCTGATCCGGCCCGATATCGCGAACCCGGCCAGCGACTGGCTACCGGATAATTATGTCGACCACGCCGATGTCGACCACGATGCCGACGAGATTGTCGTCGAAGAAACCGTAGCCGCCGCGACGCCCGAGAGCAACCGCATCCCGGTCTTCTACGTCCTGCCGACCACCTATCTCGATAGCGACCGCTGGAACGCGCCCTTGCGCAGCCCGGCCGCGCTGGAGCGCCAGCGGCTGTTCGCATCGAGCCAGGCCAGCGTCTTCAACGAAATCGGCGAGGTCTGGGCCCCGCTCTACCGCCAGGCCGTGATCGGCGCCTTCATGACCGAACGGCGCGAATCCGAAGTCTCGCTTCACTATGCCTATCAGGACGTGGAAGCCGCGTTCGACTATTTCCTCTCGCAGATCGGCGAGGACCGACCCTTCATCCTGGCCGGGCACAGCCAGGGCGCGCTCCACCTGCTCACCCTGCTGCGCGAGCATATCGCGGGCACCGACGCGCAGGGCCGGATCGCGGCGGCCTATATCATCGGCTGGCCGATCTCGGTGGAGGCGGACCTGCCCGCCCTGCCCCTGCCGCCCTGCGAAACCGCGCGCTCCTCCAACTGCATCTTCGCCTTCCAGAGCTTCGCCGATCCCGCCGATCCGCATCAGGTGCGGCGCATCTATGACGAAACCACCGGCTATACCGGCGCGGCGCGGCGCGAAACGTCGCTGCTCTGCGTCAATCCGCTGACCGGCACCCGCGACGGCGCGGCTGCAGCGGATGCCAATATCGGCGCGCTCATTCCCGACGGGAATATGGAAAATGCGACGCTGGAGCCAAGCCGCATCCCCGCGCGCTGCGACGATCAAGGCCTGCTCGTGATCGGCCAGCCGCCCGAAGGCTATGATCGCTACGTCCTGCCCGGCAACAATTATCACGTTTTCGATTTCCTGCTCTTCTGGGCGAATCTGCGCGAGGACGTGGCGCGCCGCACCGCCGCTTTCGAAGCCGCGCAAAGGGAGGCGGCATGATCGCCGACAACGCCGCCGCCTTTCGCGAGGCGCTGCCCGGAGGCGGGCGGCTTGCCGGCCTCGATGTCGGCACGAAAACGATCGGCGTCGCGCTCTGCGATGGCGAATGGACCTTCGCCAGCGCCGCGGAAACCGTGAAACGCACGAAATTCTCCAAGGATCTCGAGGCGCTCAAGGCGATTTTTGCAAAACAGGAAATCGCCGGGCTCGTGATCGGGCTGCCGCTCAGTCTCGACGGTTCGGACAGCCCGCAAACCCAGTCGGTCCGCGCTTTTGCGCGCAATATGGATCAGACCGGCCTTCCGATCCTCCTCTGGGACGAACGCTGGTCGACCCAGGCCGTCGAACGCGCGATGATCGACGCCGATATGACGCGCAAGAAGCGCGCCGAGCGCGTCGACGCAGCAGCGGCGGCCTTTATCCTGCAGGGCGCGATCGACGCGCTGGTGGCGCTGTAACGCCCGATTTGCGTGACGGAACGCGAAATAATATTGCTCCGTTAACGACTTGTCTCTAAACGAACCCTTTAATGTCCATCGCCGATATCAAAACGGCCGTCGTACCCGAAGGCGCCCACCCGTTTCCGCACGGGCACCTGACGGGAATCGATGGGCTCCAGCCTTGGGAGATCACCTTCCTGCTCGACGAAGCCGAGCAGTGGGTGGACCTCAACCGGCAATCTTCCAAGCATGACGACCGCCTCGCGGGCCTCACCTTGATCAACGCCTTTTTCGAAAATTCGACCCGCACGCTGCTGTCGTTCGAGATTGCGGGCAAGCGGCTCGGCGCCGATGTCGTCAACATGCATGCCGGGCAATCCAGCATGAAGAAGGGCGAAACGCTGATCGATACCGCCGCGACGATCAACGCGATGCGCGCCGACATGATCGTGATCCGGCATCCTTCTTCAGGCGCGGTGGCGCTGATCGCCGACAAGGTTGATTGCCCGGTGCTCAACGCCGGCGACGGCTGGCACGAACATCCGACCCAGGCGCTGCTCGACGCGCTCACCATCCGCCGCCGCCGCGGCCATATCGCCAAGCAGCGCGTGGCGATCTGCGGCGATATCCTGCACAGCCGCGTCGCGCGCTCGAACATATTGTGCCTCACCGCGCTGGGCGCGGAGGTCCGCGTGATTGCGCCCCCCACCCTGATGCCGCGCGCTATCGAGCGATTGGGCGTGATCGCCTATACCGATTTCGACGAGGGCATTCGCGGCGCCGATGTGGTGATGATGCTCCGCCTCCAGAACGAACGGATGAATGGCGGCTTCATTCCCTCCGCGCGCGAATTTCACGCGCTGTACGGGCTGACGCGCGAGCGGCTGGAAAATGCCGAAGCCGATGCGCTCATCATGCATCCGGGGCCGATGAACCGCGGCATCGAAATCTCCAGCGACGTTGCCGACGATATCGACCGTTCGGCGATCACCGAGCAGGTGGAAATGGGCGTCGCCGTCCGCATGGCCTGTCTCGACGTGCTGACGCGCGAGCGGCGCGGCGTCGAAGGTTGGAAATAATGGACGGCCTGACGATCAAGGACGGCAAGCTCGTCGACCCGGCCGCCGGCACGATCAAGGTGTGCGACGTCCATGTCCGCGACGGCCTGATCGATGAAAATCCCGGGCGCCGCGCAAGCCGGATCGACGCCAAGAACCGCTATGTCGCGCCCGGCATCATCGACATGGGCTGTTTCGCGATCGACATTCCCGCCTTCGTGGCCGGGGGCATCACGCGTGCGGCGCTGATGCCGGACCAGCATCCGGTGCTCGACGAGGCGGCGATTGTCGAGCGGGCGTCGAATGCTGGCAAGCCGCAGGTATGGATCCACCCGATCGCCGCCGCGACACGCGGCCTAGAAGGGACCGAACTCGCCGAAATGGGCCTTATGCAGCGTTCGGGTGCGGTAGCGGTGTCGACCGGCCGCAAGCGGATCGCCGATAGCGGCGTCATGCACAAGGTTTTGAGCTATGCCGCGGCGCTCGACCTGATCGTCATCACCCATGCCGAAGATGAAGGCCTTTCGGGCCATGCCACGGCGACCGACGGCGAAACCGCAACCCGGCTCGGCCTTTCCAGCGCGCCGGCCATTTCCGAAGCGATCTCGATCGCCCGCGATGTGATGCTCGCCGCCGATACGGGCGGCCATGTCCATTTCCGCGAGGTGACGACGGCGCGCGGCTTCGAAATGATCCGCGAGGCCAAGAAAACGGGCGTGAAGGTCAGCTGCGGGATCAGCCCCGCGTACCTGCTGCTCTCAGACGTCGATATAGGCGCCTATCGCACCTTCGCCAAGCTCTCGCCGCCGCTGCGCAGCCCCGAGGACCGCAAGGCCGCGCTGTCCGCGCTGTCCGACGGGACGATCGACGTTATCTGTTCGGGCCATGATCCGCAGGGACCGGAGGCGAAACGCCTGCCCTTTTCCGATGCCGAACCCGGCGTGTCGGGCGCGGAAACGCTGCTCGCGCTCTCGCTCAACCTGGTGCGCGAAGGGCATCTTGACCTCGCCAACCTGTTCACGCTGCTTTCCGCCAATCCGGCAAAGCTGCTGGGCATTCCGGGCGGATCGGTGAATATCGGCGCGCCGGCCGATCTCATCGTTTTCGACGCCGGTTCGCCGTGGAAGATCGACAGTTCCGCGATGGTATCGGGCGCCGGCAACACGCCGTTCGACGGTATCCCCGTACAGGGCAAGGTCGTTGAAACGATAAAGGGCGGCCGATCTCTCGATCGACCGCCCGTTTAGCGTCAGTTTTTAGAGCGTATTTCCTAGGCGAACCAGCCGCTCGTGCTGTCCGTATCGCGCGAAGCGACGACATCGGCACGCAGACGGCCTGCGAACCAGCCACGACCGCCACGCTCGACGGCAACGGCCACTGTGGACGTCGGCGTTACAACCGGAGCGGACGCCGGAGCCGCAGAGGCAACGCGCGTCGGCGCGTTCGCGACCCGCTCACGCACGAAGCACTGCTGGCCGCGCGCTTTGAGCGAACCGCACAGAGTGTTGGCTTCGGCCCAATTGTCGAACCCGCCGAACGATAGGCGATGATAGGTCTGGCCGTGCTGGAAGACCGTGCGGCGCGGCTCATATTGCGCGAGTTCGGCATTGCGGCTGACGGCGCGGTCCCAGGCAACCGAAACATAGGCTTCCTGCTCGAACGCGCCGATCTGGACGACATAGCGGCCCGCGCTCGTCGCCTGCGGCGTCCGGATCGCGGAAATGCTCACCGGAGCGGCGCGCGGAGTGGCCGGAGCCGGCGCGGCGGCGGCAATCGCCTGATCGGCGGCCACCCATTCGCCTTCCGCCTCGTCTTCGACCACGAAACCGTCAGCAGCGGCAACACGCACCGGGGTGCTGTCGGCCTGGATGGTTTCGGGCACATCGACCTCGTCGATCGAACGGGCAACGCTGTAATCGTCTTCGGCCGGGGCCGTATAGGCGACGACTGCATTTTGCGTTTCGTTATCGGCCGTCATCACGGGTGACCGCGCGGTGTTCAGCGCAAGCTGGACGGGCTGGCCGGAATCGTCGGCATTCGGCGAAACGCCCAGCAGCGAAGCAACCTGATCGGTTCCACGCTCGGCGGCGGCGAACTGCGCCCATTCCTGCATGCGGGCGTTCAGATCAGCAGCGCTGACGTCCTGCGCGGCAGTGATCCGCGATTCGGCCCAGCGGCCGGCCAGCGCGTAGGTAAGCGCCAGATTCTGGCGAGCGCGGGGATCTCCGCCCTCGACCTGAGCCGCCTGGCGAAGAACGTCGATCGCGCGATCGTGATTGCCGGCCAGCGCCATGGCGAGGCCGAGATCCGAAGCACCGATACGCCCTTCGAGCGCGTTGAGTTCGGCCAGCGCATCGGCCCGGTCGCCCTGGGCGATCTGGACGAGCGCCAAATTGAAGGCAGTCCGGTCAAGATCCGGATTCAGCGTAAGCGCATCCTGGAAGCTGGTTTCAGCCGAGTTGAAACGGCCGGCGGCCAGATAGGCGCGGCCGAGCAGGTGCCGATATTCGGCGCTGTTCGGCATATATTCGACAGCGCGTTCAGCGCTGGAAACCGCAACGGCGTTGTCGCCGCGCCCCAGCGCCGCACGTGCCACGGCGGCCGCTTCGGAAGCGGCGCGTGAAGCTTGCGATTCGGATGCATTGGTACCGGTGGAAAAAGCCTGTTGCACAAGAGGCGACACCCCCGCCACCGATACACCGACCAGCATTGTCGATGCTGCGAGTTTTACCAAAGTCGGTTTCATCTATCGGTCCTCCGTCTTAATGTGTCTTGCGCCCTGAACTCTTCTCAGCGAGCGCTTCGACTTCGGGAATGCTCTCAAGGAACTGGTCGAGAGCAGCCGTTACAAGCCGCTGGGCCGAACGGTTGGTAACCGCCGAAGCCAGCCGCAATTTCAAATGCCGGTCCTTGTCGAGACGCAGCGTGAAGGCGATCTTCTCGCGCGCCGGGACCCTGTCTTCCCCGACCGAAATCGTCGGCATCATCAGCGGACGACGCATCGGACGCGGGATCGACGGGGGCGCAGGCGGCTTGATCGGTTCCGACGGCTCGTCGTCCTCTTCAGCCTCTGCAAATTCTTCGACTTCCGCCACTTCTTCGACTTCGAAAACCTCTTCGGCCTCGACAGCTTCGGCGAATTCCTCAACCTCATCGGGCTCCGCAACGGGCGAGACTTCGGCAAAGTCTTCGATCTCGGCAGCCTCGTCCTCGTCATCAGCAGAAAGCTCGGCATGATGTTCGGATACAGGCGGCATCGACCAGGCTTCGGCGCCCGGCGTTTCCATACCGGCCGTTTCGTCTTCCGGATCTTCTTCGTATTCGGCGTCTTCGGCACCCATCGGCGTCAGCCCACCATGGCTGTTCGTCGTGATCGTAGGCCGATCGTCATAATCGTCGGTCAGCTCGCTTTCGAGATCGGCGACCGTGAAACCGCCGGAACGCGATTCGGCGGCGAGATCATCGTTGAGTCGATCGCGCTGTTTGCGAACTTCCGGAACGGGAGCATCGCCATAAGCCTCTTCGCTGGCGGCATCGAGCGGATGGGGAACATCGTCTCCCATGTCGTTCCAGCCGAGATCGTCGTGAAGATCGCCCGGGGCCACATCGCCGTCCGGGTTCATGAAGCCCTGACGTCGCATAGCGGGCTTGGCGGCCCCCTTACGCGCTAGCAATCCAGAGGAAAGCGACGCGAATTTTTCTTCGCCCATTGTCACGCTCCTACTGTCCCGTCACCCGGCGACCGAAGCCCCCAGCTGCTGGACGCGGAGCGGCGCCCTGCTGCTGGGGCGCAAATTTCGGGCCGCTGAAAACGGTGCGGCGGAAATTCTTTTCGAGACGGTCGGCGATATAGATCCAGAGTTCTTGTATCTCGTTGGCGGACTTGCCCTCGGGATCGATCTCCATGACCGTGCGGCCATCGATCATCGACGCCGCGAAATCGGTGCGGTGGTGAAGCGTCACCGGAGCGACGGTGCCGTGCTGGGAAAGCGCGACGGCGGCTTCATAGGTGATTTTTGCTTTGGGGGTCGCCGCGTTGACGACGAAGATCAGCGGCTTGCCGGCACGTTCGCACAAATCGACGGTCGCGCCGACGGCGCGAAGATCGTGCGGGGACGGGCGCGTCGGAACGACGATAAGCTCGGCGACCTGAATAACGCTCTGAATCGCCATCGTGATAGCCGGCGGCGTATCGATGACGGCGAGCTTGAATCCCTGCTGGCGAAGAATCTCAAGATCCGCCGCAAGCCGGGCGACAGTCGTCTGCGCAAAGGCAGGCATGTCGTCTTCGCGTTCGTTCCACCAGTCCGCAAGCGAACCTTGAGGATCGATATCGATCAGGACGACTGGCCCCGCGCCACTACGCTGTGCCTCAACGGCAAGGTGGCCGGAGAGCGTCGTCTTGCCCGAACCGCCTTTCTGCGATGCTAATGCCAAAACCCGCATGGTATCCCCTTTGCTCGCGGTCTCTCGACGAGGGGATTGCCACCACGGTAACTAAAATCTGGTTAACGATAGCTCCCAAAATTTCCTTGAAGTCGCAGAAAATGTCGCTTCAACTTTGCTAATCCTTGTTTAACCCTGTTAGTGGCAGACAGGAAAAAGGCCCGAATTGCTGGAGATTGGCAGATGACGATCAGGCGAACCCTCATGCTCGGCGCGGCGTTTGCTCTCATGGCGGCACCGACGTCAGTTTTTGCAGGCGTGCAGGAAGGCGTCGATGCATGGCGGAATGGCGATTATGCACGCGCGATTTCCGAATGGCGGCCGCTCGCCGATGCCGGCGATCCCGATGCGCAGTTCAATCTCGGCCAGGCATACAAACTCGGTCGTGGCCTGCCGCAGGATATCGGCCGGGCGCGAGACCTGTTCCGGCTATCCGCCGATCAGGGCCATCTGCAAGCGCAGGCCAATTACGGCCTCATCCTTTTCCAGGAAGGCGAGCGGGAAACCGCGATGCCTTATATAATAGCCGCTGCGGAACGCGGTGAGCCGCGCGCGCAATATGTCTACGGTACGGCGCTGTTCAACGGCGATCACGCGCCGCGCGATTGGCCGCGCGCCTATGCGATGATGACCCAGGCGGCAGGCGCAGGGCTACCGCAGGCGCTGGCAAGCATCGAACAGATGGACGAGTTCATCCCGGCAGCCGAACGCCAGCAGGGCACCGCGATGGCCGAGCAAATGGTGGCCGAGAACGCGGCGATGGAAGTCGTCATGGCGCCAACAGCGCCGCCGCCTTCCGGAGTGCCCCAGCAGACCTTCACGCCGGTCGAGGTGCCGCCACCGGTCCAGACGGCCCCACCGCCGCCGCCTCCGCCCCCTCCTCCACCGGCGTCACCGCCGCGACAGGCGCAGGTCCAGGCGCCGCCTCCCGTTCAGCAGGCTCCGGTCCAGCAGGCCCAATTGGCGCCGCCTCCGCCTTCCGCCCCGCCGCCTGCGGCGCGCAGCGGCGACTGGCGGATCCAGCTCGGCTCTTTCCGCGAGCGGCCCCGCGCCGAACAGCTTTGGCTCGATGTCAGCGGCCGCAACGCGATGCTCGGCGGCCTCCAGCCCTATCTGGTCCGCGCAGGGCCCTATACGCGGCTCCAGGCCGGCCCCTTCGCCACGCAGAACGAGGCGCTGCGCGCCTGTCAGGCGGCGCGCGCGGCGGGATCGGAATGCATCGCCGTTCGCCGTCAATAACCGCCCGGCGCTTAACGTAATTTTTGCGAGCGACCGGCTAAGCCCTCTTTCCAACCGGGGAGAGAGCATGGCCGAGATACACCGCACGAGCACCACAGCGATGGCGTCGCCCTGGCGCCGCCGCCGGATGTGCGTACTGCATGCGGACCGGCCGGCGCCCGTTGCGCTGGAACGGATTTCCGGGCGCGGCGCGCAGCTCAGAAGCAATGTGCGGCCCGCCTCGGGTTCGATCGTCACCCTCGTCCACCCGGCGGCGGGCGAGATTCGCGCCGAAGTTCATGCGGTAACCGATAACGGGATCGAGCTTGCCTTTGCCGGCGACGAAGCCTCAGTCGCCTTCGCGCTCGGCGCCATCGCCGCCGATATGACGCGCTAGCCCGCCATTTACCCATTGCCCCGACCGGTTTTGCGACGCGAACCGCAACGCCGTCCGCACGAAATATCCCGCCAGCAAGGCAAGCAGCACCGCGGGGATGAAGGCTTCCGGTATGTGTAGACCCTGAGCCAGCATCCGGCCGTTCTCCCGGATCGCCGCCCATTTGTGAACCGAAGCCTCGGCGAAGGCCGGATCGGCGTATATTTCCGCGATATCCCGTCGGCTGCGATAGCGGACGATGACCAACCGGTCCCAGTTTCCATCGCCCCCCAGCCAGTTCGTTCCGAATATCGGATGCGAGGCGCGCCGCGCCAACAGGGGGATCATGGCCGCGCTGAACCGGTCATAGGCTTCCCGCCCGCTACCGCCCGGGCCGACGCCGGGGGCATAACGAGCCCGCTCGTGAAAAGCGTACAGGTTGATCGTGTAGAATGACCGTCCGTCGTCGCTTTCGAGAAACCGCCGCATCGCGGCCCGGTCCTCGTCGCTTTCGAAGACCGCCGGTCGCGCCGCCATTTCCGCCATATAGGCATCGACCTCGTCCGCAGTCAGCGCCGAAGCGCTCCACGCGTACCAGTACAGGAAGATGCCGAGCAGCAACGCGGCGAAGGCAAGCCCTGCCGACCGAGGATTTCTGAGGAAAATGGTCATGGGGCACTCCGATAACTTGCATTTTGCAAGTACGACCTTGACCACTTTACTTGCATTTTGCAAGTTCGCTTTCTAGGCAGGCCCCATGAACCGTGACTCCAGCCTCTGCCGTTCCAACTGCCCGATCAATTTCGTGCTCGAAACCTTTGGCGACAAATGGACTTTGCTGATAGTCCGCGATCTGATGTTCAAGGGAAAGCGCCGGTTCGGCGAGTTTCTCGAATCCGATGAGAAAATCGCGACGAACATCCTGACCGACCGGCTGAAGCGGCTGGAAGAGCACGAAATTGTCGAAAGATCGACATCTTCGGAGACCGGCGCCCGCCGCAGCTACCAGCTGACCGAAAAGGGCAAGGATCTCTTGCCCGTCATGCTCGAGATCACGGCCTGGAGCGCCAAGCACGACGCCAAGACCAACGCGCCGGACGAATTCCTCGGCCAGTTTGCGGCCGCAAGAGAAACGCTCATCGCCAGCCTGAAAGCCGCACTCGACTAGGCGTCCACCCAGTCCTGCCGGCGATAGCCCTGCGCATAGAGCAGCGCGGTCAGCTCGCCATGGTCGATCCGCGCGTCGGCGGCCTCGCGCAGCTTGGGCTTGCCGTAAAAGGCGATGCCGAGCCCGGCCTTGCGGATCATCGCCAGATCGTTGGCGCCGTCGCCGATCGCCAGCGTTTCCGCCGCCTTCAGGCCAAGCGCCGCGCTTTCCTCGTCGAGCACCCGCTCCTTGGTCGCGCTGTCGACGATCGGGCGCGCCACGGTGCCGGTCAGCGCGCCATTCTCGATCTCCAGCGTGTTCGCAATCGCCCGGTCGAAGCCGATATCGGCGGCAACGCGGTCGGCGAACAAGGTGAACCCGCCCGACACCAGCACGCAGCGCGCGCCATGCGCCTTCATGGTGCGCACAAGGGTCGGCCCGCCGGCCATAAGCCGCACCCGCTCTTCATAACATTGTGTAACAATATCGCTCGATAACCCTTTGAGAAACAATACTCGTTCGTCGAGAGCTTCGATGAAATCGAGCTCCCCGCGCATCGCCCTTTCGGTGATCGCGGCGACATGATCCTTGAAACCGGCATAGTCCGCCAGCTCGTCGAGGCATTCGACGGTGATCATCGTTGAATCCATATCGGCGACGAACAGTTTTTTACGCCGGTTTTCCGCGGCCTGTACAATATGATCAATGGCGCCGTCCAGCGCATCGAGCGCCGTGCGCGCCGCTGCCGGATCGCCCGCAAAGGGAATATCGGCCGCCTTTTCAGGTTCGAGCCAGACCGCCTCGCCGGGCTCACCTCCGGCCGCCGCCAGCGCGTCGCGGGCGCGCGAAATATCGCCCGCCGCGAGACGATCTACTGCTATGAGCGTGGCGATGAACATGGCCGAGCCTTCCCCTCTTCCGAAAGTCGCGCTTATTGCGGGGCCGACGGCCAGCGGCAAGTCGTCTCTCGCGATGGCGATCGCCCGGCGCACGGGCGGGATTGTCATCAATGCCGACAGCGCCCAGATCTATGCCGATCTGCGCATCGTGACCGCGCGGCCGAGCGAGGCGGAGGAAAGCGCCCTGCCCCATCGCCTGTTCGGTTATATCGACGGCGCCGAGGCCTGTTCGGCGGCGCGCTGGGCGGCTGACGCCATGACGTCAATCGAAACGGCGGAAAAACAAGGAAAACCGGCGATCCTGGTCGGCGGAACCGGGCTCTACCACCGAACCTTGCTGGAGGGCATCGCGCCAATCCCGGACATCGACCCGGCGATCCGCGCAGCCGTTCGCGCGCTGGCCGTGGCCGATGCCTATGAAGCGCTCCGCAGCGAAGACCGCGAAGCGGCGACCCGGCTCAAGCCGGCGGACACGACGCGCGTCGCCCGGGCGCTCGAAGTCGTCCGCTCGACCGGCCGGCCGATCGCGGCGTGGCAAAAGGAGAAAAGCGGCGGGATTGCGGACCGGATTTCGCTTGCCCCGCTAATCCTGCTGCCGAATCGCGACTGGCTCTATGCGCGCTGCGACGCACGCTTCGCGGACATGCTCGAAAGCGGCGCGGTGGACGAGGTCGAAACGCTGGCCGCCCGCAATCTCGATCCCGACCTGCCGATCATGCGTGCCATAGGCGTTCCGGAAATCATTGATTTTCTGGTAGGAAATTCCTCGAAACAAGAAACCATAGCCGCTGCGGCGCAGGCCACGCGGCGCTATGCGAAGCGGCAATATACCTGGTTCTCGAACCAGCCGCCAGCCGATTGGCCCCGCATCGACGAATCACAATATAACGATTATATCGATAAAATCGTAACGATATTACAATAATATTCGTTGACAGAAAATTTTTGCATCTCTAGCAGCCCGTCCTTCGTGCTGCTATCGCGGCGCCACTTTGGGATATGGATTGAGAACGATGACGGCCGAAAAATGCGGAGCGGACATATTGGTCGAAGCGCTGATCGATTGCGGCGTCGAGGTCGTATTCGGCTATCCGGGCGGCGCCGTTCTCCCGATCTACGATACGCTCTTCAAGCAAGAGCGTATCCGCCATATCCTGTGCCGTCACGAGCAGGGCGCGGCGCACGCGGCCGAAGGCTATGCGCGCTCGACCGGGAAGCCCGGCGTTGTACTCGTCACTTCCGGCCCAGGCGCGACCAACGCGGTCACCGGCATCACCGATGCGCTGATGGATTCGATCCCCATGGTCGTGATCACCGGCCAAGTGCCCTCGGCGCTGATCGGCACCGATGCCTTTCAGGAAGCCGATACCGTCGGCATCACGCGCCACTGCACGAAACATAATTATCTCGTGAAGGATCCCGACAAACTCGGCGCGGTCATCAACGAGGCGTTCTTCATCGCCACGACCGGCCGCCCCGGCCCGGTCGTCGTCGACATCCCCAAGGATGTGCAGGTCGCCACGGGGAAATACCGCAAGACCGGGCCACAACCGCACAAGGCCTATGTCCCCCATGACAAGCCCGATGCGCAGCGTATCGAGGAAGCGGTCGAGATGCTCGCCGCTGCCGAACGGCCGATCTTCTATACCGGCGGCGGCATCATCAATGCCGGGCCGGGCGCCAGCCAGATGCTGCGCGAACTGGTGCGGATCACCGGCGCGCCGATCACCTCCACGCTGATGGGCCTTGGCTGCTTTCCCGCTTCGGGCGAGGAATGGCTGGGCATGCTGGGCATGCACGGCACCTATGAAGCCAATATGGCGATGAACAAGGCGGACCTGATTATCGCCATCGGCGCGCGCTTCGATGATCGCGTAACGGGCCGTCTCGATGCCTTTTCGCCGGATTCCAAGAAAATCCACATCGATATCGACCGCAGCTCGATCAACAAGATCGTGCCCGTCGACCTCGCGATCAACGCCGATGCCGGTCGCGCGATGGAAGACATGGTCAAGATCTGGAAGTCGCGGCAGCACAAAAAGGCCGATCTGCAGGACTGGTGGGCGCGGATCGATGGCTGGCGTTCGGTCAAATGCCTCGAATTTCCGGCCTCGAAAAAGGAAATTATGCCGCAGGCCGCGATTGCCGCGCTGTGGGAGGCGACGCACAAACGCAATCCGATCATCACCACCGAGGTCGGCCAGCACCAGATGTGGGCGGCCCAGCATTATCATTTCGAAAACCCGAACAAATGGCTCACCTCGGGCGGCCTCGGCACGATGGGCTATGGCCTGCCCGCCGCGATCGGCGCGCAGATCGCCTTTCCGAACGCGCTCGTCATCGATATCGCCGGCGAAGCCTCGATCCAGATGAACATCCAGGAGCTGGGCACGGCGAGCCAATATCGCCTGCCTGTGAAGCTGTTCATCCTCAACAACGAATATATGGGCATGGTCCGCCAATGGCAGGAACTGACCTATTCGGGCCGTTACTCCGAAAGCTATAGCGATTCGCTGCCCGATTTCGTGAAGCTCGCCGAAGCCTACGGCTGGAAGGGCATCCGCATCGAGGGGCAGCAGGAGCTGGAACCGGGCATCGGCGAGATGCTCGATTATGATGGCCCGGTGCTCGTCGACTGCCGGGTCGCGAAACTCGCCAACTGTTTCCCGATGATCCCGTCGGGCAACGCCCATACCGACATGATCCTCCAGTCCGACCAGGTGTCGGGCGAAATGGAGGATGAGGCCAAGGCGCTCGTCTGATGAAAATCCGCACCGAAGAATCCGAGCGCCACACGCTCTCCATCCTTGTCGACAACGAGCCGGGCATCCTGGCGCGCATCGCCGGCATGTTCACCGCGCGCGGCTATAATATCGACAGCCTGACGGTGACCGATATCTCCGAGGATGAAACGGTCAGCCGCATCACCATCGTCACCAGCGGTTCGCCGCATGTGATCGACCAGATCATCGCCCAGACCGAGCGGATGCCGCCGGTCTACAAGGTGACCGACCTGACCGAGATCGGCCCGCATGTCGAACGCGACATGGCGCTGGTGAAGGTCGCCGGCACCGGCGAACACCGGATCGAGGCGCTGCGCCTTGCCGATGTCTATCGCGCGCGGGTCGTCGACTCCACGACCGAAAGCTTCGTCTTCGAGGTGACGGGCAACAGCGACAAGGTCGGCAGCTTCATCGAACTGATGCGCGAAGTCGGCCTGGTCGAAGTCGCCCGCACCGGCGTCGTCGCCATTGGCCGCGGCAAGGAACCGAGCTAGGGCAAGGCCGACATGCGCGAAACGATCAGCATAACGGCGATTATCGTCGCCTTTTTCTACTTTATCGCCTTCGGCGCGGCGGTCTTCATGGCGCTCGAAGAACAGATGCACTGGGTGCTCGCCTTTTTCGCCATGGCCTGGCTGATCGTGCTGCGCCTCTGGTTCATCCTGCCCCTGCTCGCCTTTATCGGCGCCAACCATGTCTGGGGCTGGAACTGGTACTGGTCGATCGCGCTCGCCGCGCCGATCGCCGTCTATGTCGTTTCTCATTACTGGACGCTGCTGACCGATTATCTGCGCCGTCCGCCACAAAAACAGGGAGTTTGAAATGCGCGTCTATTACGATGCCGATGCCGATCTGGGCCTGATCACGGGCAAGAAGATCGCGATTATCGGCTATGGCAGCCAGGGCCATGCCCATGCCCAGAACCTGCGGGACAGCGGCGTGAAGGACGTAGCGATTGCGCTGCGCGAAGGATCTGCCACGCGCAAAAAAGCCGAAGAGGCCGGTTTCCAGGTGATGAGCAATGCCGAAGCTTCAGGCTGGGCCGATATCATCATGGTCCTCGCGCCCGACGAACATCAGGCGCAGATCTATGCCGAAGATATCGCCGCGAACATGAAGGAGGGCGCAGCGCTTGCCTTCGCGCACGGCCTCAACATCCATTTCGGGCTGATCGAGCCGCGCGCCGATATCGACGTGATCATGATCGCGCCCAAGGGCCCCGGCCATACTGTGCGCAGCGAATATCAGCGCGGCGGCGGCGTTCCCTGCCTGATGGCGATCGCGCAGGACGCAACCGGCAATGCGCGCGACCTGTGCCTCGCTTATGCCTCCGGCGTCGGCGGCGGGCGTTCGGGGATCATCGAGACGACCTTCCGCGAGGAATGCGAAACCGATCTGTTCGGCGAGCAGGCCGTGCTGTGCGGCGGCATCACCCATCTGATCCAGGCGGGCTTCGAAACGCTGACCGAAGCCGGTTACGCGCCCGAAATGGCCTATTTCGAGTGCCTTCACGAAACCAAGCTGATCGTCGACCTGCTCTATGAGGGCGGCATCGCGAACATGCGCTATTCGATCTCGAACACGGCGGAATATGGCGACATCACCACCGGCCCGCGGATCATCACCGATGAAACCAAGGCCGAGATGAAGCGCGTCCTTGCCGACATCCAGGCGGGCCGCTTCGTGAAGAATTTCGTCCTCGACAATCGCGCCGGCCAGCCCGAACTGAAAGCCAGCCGCAAGGCCGCCGAAGCCCATCCGATCGAAAAGGTCGGCGCGGAGCTGCGCGCGATGATGCCCTGGATCGGCAAGAACAAGCTGGTCGACAAAGAGAAGAACTAGGCCAAGCCGGCTAGGCGCGGCGGAGCAACCCGATCACGAGCAGGGCGCCGGCGGTAAGCATCGCCAGCGTCAGCGCCGTGAGCCCCGCATTGACGATCGTCTCCTGCCACTCCGCGCCTTCCAGGCCCGGGGCGGCGATAGGCGTCATCCGGCCCGTTCCCCAAAGCGCGGCGAGCAGCGTCACCAGCCAGTTGGTCGCCGTGCCGAAGACAAACGCCCAGAAGGCGACGCCCTCCGCGATGCGGCCGAGGTGAACGCGGCCCCAGATCGCGCCGAGCGCGATCAGGAAGATGCCGTTGATCACCCCTTCCATATGGGCGGACAGGCCCATCCGGGGATTGGCCATCGCACCGGTGAAAAGCCCGGAGACAAGGCCCAGAAGAAACAGCAGGGCACCGAGCTGCATCAGCCGTTCCTGGCGAATCGAAAAGGCGCGCGACGGCGCGGTCATTACCTCAGTCATGTCGTTTCCCTCCCTTGCGATCGAACGCAAAAGGGGAACACGGACAGCTCCCTGTCAAGAGCCGCACGCCGCCTGAGGAAGTGCCCGGATTTTGGGGTAGCGCGTCAGGCCGCTTTTTCGCGAGCCTCGGCGAAACCGATCAGTTCGGCGGCGACATGCTCGTCGCAGCCCTCGACCATGCGGGCGACGGCTTCGGTCAGCGTATCGCCGCTTTCGACATTGCGGCTGGCCATCGCCCAGTCGGGAAATTGACGCCGTTGGACGTCGCCGCGGGCCAGCACGACTAGCGCATAATGGCGTTCGTCTTCGGCAATCCGCTCGAAAATGGCTTCGACCTTGGCCTCTTCGCCCTCAAGATACTGCAGGAAGCGCTTGCCGTCGTAGATCAGGAGCCCGGTGAGATCGCGGTCCTGATTGCGGTCCCGCGCCACATCAACGATCTGCTCGACCTCAAGCACACCGACCTGCGGCCGGACCGAGCTGACATAGATAATACGGTACATGACAAAGCCCCCTCGCTGCCCGGGATGCGCATGTCGCAGACCATGATAAATTTTACATGAATACAGCGATTTGCCCATTATCCCGCCGCATCGACGCGGAGAGGGTCTGGACTTGTTAACCGATTATCGCCAATAGGCTTGACCATGACCGCACGGCCCGCCCTGCTTCTTCGACTTACACGCCCTTAGGCGTGCACCTCGTGCCGCGCGCGGCACACACGGCCTAAGGGCTCTTTTCCAAAGCATCGAAACCCGAAGAAGAGTAAGGCTATTGCCATGCCCATGTTAAACGACCCGTCGCAAAAATACCGACCTTTCCCGCAAATCGACCTGCCCGACCGGCAATGGCCGTCCAGGACGATCACCGCCCCGCCACGCTGGCTCTCGACCGATCTTCGCGACGGCAACCAGGCGCTGATCGATCCGATGAACGCCGAGAAGAAGCGCCGTTTCTTCGATCTGCTCGTCAAGATCGGGATCAAGGAGATCGAGGTCGGCTTCCCCGCTTCGGGCGCCACCGATTTCGATTTTATCCGCGGGCTCGTCGATAATGATGTGATTCCCGACGACGTGATCATCCAGGGCCTGACGCAATCGCGGGACGACCTGATCGAAACGACTTTCGCGAGCATGGCCGGCGCGCGGCAGGCGATCGTCCATCTCTACAACGCAATCTCCCCCGCCTGGCGCAAGATCGTGTTCCAGATGGACCGCGCCGGGGTGACCGAGATCGCGCGGGACGGCGCGCGCAAGCTGGTCGAGCAGGCGGCGAAATATCCCGAAACCGACTGGCATTTCGAATATTCGCCCGAGACGTTCAGCACCGCCGAGATCGATTTCAGCATCGAGGTGTGCGAGGCAGTGATCGCCATCGTCGAGCCGGCCCCCGAAAAGCCGCTGATCCTGAACCTCCCGGCGACGGTCGAGGCCGCCACGCCGAACATCTATGCCGACCAGATCGAATATTTCTGCGGCGCGATTTCCTGCCGCGACAGCGTTGTCATCTCGCTCCACCCCCATAACGACCGCGGCACCGGTATCGCGGCGGCCGAACTCGGTCTGATGGCCGGCGCGGACCGGGTCGAGGGCTGCCTGTTCGGCAATGGCGAGCGCACCGGCAATTGCGATATCGTGACCCTGGGCCTCAATCTCTATTCGCAGGGCGTGCATCCGGGCATCGATTTTTCGGACATCGATGAGATCAAGAACACGGTTGAATATTGCAACCAGATCCCCGTCCATCCGCGCCACCCCTATGGCGGCGATCTCGTCTTCACGGCCTTTTCCGGATCGCATCAGGACGCGATCAAAAAGGGTTTCGCGGCGCAGGAAGCGCGCAACGACGAGCAGTGGGAAGTCCCCTATCTGCCGCTCGATCCCAACGATATCGGCACGTCCTACGAGGCGGTGATCCGCGTCAATTCGCAGTCCGGCAAGGGCGGCGTCGCCTGGGTGCTGGAACAGGACAAGGGGCTCAAACTGCCCAAGCGGTTGCAGGCGAGCTTCAGCCATGTCGTCCAGGAACTGGCCGACACGACGAGCCGCGAACTCAACGCCGAGGATATCTGGCAGGAATTCGAGCGCCATTACGGGCTTGGCGGAAACCAGGATTTCGCGCTGGTCGACTACAGCGAAAGCCGCGCGGGCGCCGACCGCGTGTTCACCGGCACGATCCGCCACAAGGGCGAGGAACGCTCGGTCTCGGGCCGCGGCAACGGCCTGCTGTCATCAGTTATCGCCGCGATCCGCGACGAATGGGGCATCGCGCTCGACGTCGTCAATTATGACGAGCACGCGATTGGCCATGGCTCGGACGCGCGGGCCGCCGCCTATATCGAATGCACCGACGCGGCGGGAAAAACGGTATTCGGCGTCGGCATCAGCCGCGATGTCGCGACAGCCAGCGTCCGGGCGGTGTTGAGCGCGGTAAACGGGGCGAGCCGGCAGGGATAAGCCCTGCCCGGCCCGCCGCCATTCAGATCGTTTAGCCGCCTTGGCTGGCCTGCAGTTCCTGCTGGATCTGCGCGGTCAGTTCGGGGTCGGACCGGGATGCCTCGGCGATGGCGTTGAAACGCGCCGGGGTGAGCCCGGCCTCGGCAACTGCCGCGGCCATTTGCTGCTGCATCCGCTGGGCGACCGCCGCGCGGTCCTCCGGCGTCGCCTGCTCGGTCGCTTCCCGGGCTGCGGTCTGGATGTTGCCGATGGCGATATAGGCGTCGGCGAACTGGGAAATTTCTTCGGCCGTAGGCGGCACGACGGTGGCCTCGACTGCAGCCTCCGCAGCCGCGGCAGGCGCAGCGGGCTCGGCGGTCTGCGCGGTAGCGGCGGTCATCGCAAAAAGGCTGGCCGCGGCAATGCCGGCGGCAGGCAGGGCTTTGATTATGAACATCGGTAATTCTCCGTTGGAATGTCAGGGCAACCAGAAGACTGGTTCGCTCTACCGACCAAGAAGGAGCGCGATGGTTCCGAGACCCTGTTCAAACCGGGTTGCCCCGAGGCGCCAGCAGGACGACCTGTGGATTAGCGGCGGATCGGTGCGGCGGGACAGGATCGCTTAAACCGGCCCCAACGGGTTCAGCGCACCATCGGGCCAATGCACGGTCACCGTATCGCCGGCGCGCACCTCGCCGCTTTCGACTACCACCGCCATCACACCCGCCTTGCGGACGAAATGGCCCCGTTCATCGCGGTCGAGCGTCGCCTGCATCAGGCCGGGCGCGAGTTCGTCGAGCTGGTGGCAGGGGTTGCGCAGCCCGGTAATAGCGATCCGCGCCGCCTCCCCGATCTCCAGGATCGCGCCTTCGGGCAACGCGAGGAGATCGACGCCGCGCGTCGTGACATTCTCGCCCATATCGCCGGGCGCGACGGCGAACCCCTGCCCCGTCAGTTCGTCAAGCAGCTCAGCATGGATCAGATGCACCTGCCGCAAATTGGGCTGTTCAGGGTTTTGCGCCACGCGCGATCGATGCATCACCGTCGTGCCGCAATGCGCATCGCCCTCGACGCCCTCGCCCGCGATCAGCCGGATCGCCTCGACAATAGGCTTGGCGATACCATGTTCCGCCTTGCAGCTGACCGCGACGACGGTGCCGGTCACTCCTCGGCCACGCTTAGCGCCGCGCCTTCGGTGCGCCTGTGCGGCAGCGCGCGCTCGTCGAAGCCGTCGAGGCAGTAGATGTTGATGCCGTAGCTTTCCGGCGCCATCCGCTTGCGGTGAAAGGTGTAGATGCCGCAGCGCGCGCAGAAATGGTGGCGCGCGATCTTCATGTTCCACTGATAGGTCGCGAGAAATTCCTCCCCCGCAACCAGCGTGAACCCGCTCTCATGCACCTGGATCATCCGCGCGTTTTTCTTCGCGCAGATCGAACAATCGCAGCTCGTCGTCTCGACCGGATCGGCCTCGATCTCGAAGCGGACCGCGCCGCAATGGCAAGAGCCCTGATAGTGGGTCATCGCGTCACTTCCGCCCGAACAGCTTCTCGATATCACCATGGCCGAGCTTCACCCAGGTCGGGCGGCCGTGGTTGCATTGGCCCGAATGCGGCGTGACTTCCATTTCGCGAAGCAGCGCGTTCATTTCGGCGACCGAGAGCACCCTCCCCGCCCGCACCGAGCCGTGGCAGGCCATGGTCGCGGCGACATGGTCGAGGCGTTCTTTCAGGCTTAGCGCCTGGTCATAGGCGGCGATTTCGTCGGCGAGATCGGTGACGAGGCCGGTGACATCGCCCGCGCCCAGCATCGCCGGGGTCGCGCGGACGAGGATCGCCTTGGGGCCGAACCGTTCGAGCTCCAAGCCCATCTCGGCGAGTTCGGGGATGCGGCTTTCCAGATTGTCGCAGGCGCTTTCGTCGAGCTCGACGACTTCGGGGACGAGCAGGCCCTGGCTTGCCACCCCGCCCTGCGCCATGGCGCGGTTCATGCGCTCCAGGACCAGCCGTTCATGCGCGGCATGCTGGTCGACGATCACCAGCCCGTCCTCGGCTTCGGCGACGATATAGGTTTCCGACACTTGCCCGCGCGCGACGCCGAGCGGGTGATCCACGGCGCGGGGCACCGGTTCTTCGGCGGCCTCGGCGCGGCCTTCGGGCGCGGGGCGATAGTCGGGCGATTGCTCCCAGACCCGCAGTTCTGCGCCGGGTTCGCCGGATTCGGAAGAAAGCGGCGGCGTGAAAAAGGCCGGACGCTGTTGAAAACCCTGGGGAAAGACTGTGGGCGAACCGCCGCCGACCGGTTCGGCCTGCCAGTTGCCGAGCGCCGCCGCGCTGGCCCGCTGGACGCTGCGAAAGCCGGCCTCGTCGAGCGCATGGCGCAGCCCGCCGACGATCAGCCCGCGGATCGCGCCGGGTTCACGGAAACGCACTTCGGTTTTCGCCGGATGGACGTTGATATCGACCGCATCGTGCGGAACGCTGAGGAACAGTGCGAGCACCGGGTGCCGATCCCGCGCCAGCAGGTCCTGATACGCCCCGCGTACCGCGCCGATCAGCAGCCGGTCCTTCACCGGCCGCCCGTTGACGAACAGATATTGGTGATCGGCAACGCCCCGGTTGAATGTCGGCAGGCTGGCCACGCCTTCGAGGCGGATATCGCCGCGATCATATTCCACGACCACGCTGTTTTCGACGAGCCCGCGATCGGTGAGCGCGGCGACCCGCGCCGCGCGCCCCTCGCCCGGCTGGACGGAAATGTTGGTGCGGCCGTCATGCTCCAAGGTGAAACCGATATCGGGCCGCGCCATGGCGAGCCGTCGCACCGTATCGGCGGCGGCGGCATATTCCGAACGCGGCGTGCGCAGGAATTTCTTGCGCGCAGGCACCCGTTCGAAGAGATGCTCGACGACGACGCGGGTGCCGGGCGGCAGCGCCGCCGGCCCCTCATGCTCGACCGCGCCATTGTCGACGACCCGCTGCCAGCCTCCGGCCGATCCTTCCGGGCCGCGCACCCGGCTTTCGACGGTCATCCGCGCGACGCTGGCGATGGAGGGCAGCGCTTCTCCCCGGAAACCGAGCGTTTCGACGCCTTCGATGTCGTCGCCGGGAAGCTTGGAGGTGGCGTGGCGTTCGAGCGCCAGCGCCATTTCTTCGGGGCTCATTCCGCATCCGTCATCGACCACCTCGATCCGGTCGATGCCGCCCGACACGAGTTTGACGATGATCCGGGACGCCCCGGAATCCACCGCATTTTCAACCAATTCCTTGAGCGCCGAAGCCGGTCGTTCGACCACTTCGCCCGCCGCGATACGGTTGATCAGATGATCGGGAAGGCGGCGGATCGGCATGGGCCGATTATTAGCGCACCAGGCGCATAGTCGCGAGCATCCCCCGGCCCGTTATCGTGGATGGATTGACGCTCGCGGCGCTAGCATGGCGCCATCTCTCGATTCCCACCGCCTTCGCCACCCTTTGCGCGCTCGCCCTGGCATCGACGGCCAACCCGGCGATCGGCAGCGACGCGCGCACGTCGGAAGCGGCGATCGCCGCCGACGGATGCATCGCCTTTGTTCAGATCGACGAGCAGGGTGCCGATATTTTCCTCGCCGGTCCGGGAGGATACCGCCCATATTCGGATTCTCGACCTTGCAACAAGTCAAAGCTGCCCGGTTACTCAGGGAAATCACCGCGATAGCTCGCCGCGTTGGCAAGGGGATGGAAACGGCCTCTATTTCGATCGCTCAGGCGCACAACCGCTTTCGATTATGTCCCTGCGGTTCGGCGAAGCGTCCTCTCCGCGCGTTCAATCCCCCAATATTCATAATTAATACTCGCAAACGTGCCGATAATCGCTATGGGAATGCCAAGGCCGAAAAGGGCTGATTCCCGCAAGACTCAAACCGGTTAGACGAGACTATTCGCATCATGTGGTTCAAGAATCTATTCAAGCTCATGTCGCATGACATGGCTATCGATCTCGGTACGGCTAACACAGTCGTCTATGTCCGCGGACGCGGCATCGTTCTCAACGAACCTTCGGTGGTCGCCATCGAAACCGAAAACGGTATCCAGCGTGTCCGCGCGGTCGGCGAAGACGCCAAGATGATGATGGGCAAGACGCCCGATGCAATCCAGGCGATCCGTCCGCTGCGCGACGGCGTGATCGCCGACATCGACGTCGCCGAGCAGATGATCAAGCATTTCATCCAGAAGGTTCACGGCCCCCGCCGCTTTCCGCGCTGGCCCGAAATCGTGATCTGCGTGCCTTCCGGCTCCACCAAGGTCGAGCGCCGCGCGATCCGCGACGCCGCCTCCAATGCCGGCGCAAGCCAGGTCTGGCTGATCGAGGAGCCGATGGCTGCGGCGATCGGCGCCGACATGCCGGTCACCGAAGCGATCGGATCGATGGTCGTCGATATCGGCGGCGGCACGACGGAAGTTGCCGTGCTCTCGCTGCGCGGTCTTGCCTATACCACATCGGTCCGCACCGGCGGCGACAAGATGGACGAGGCGATCAGTTCCTATGTCCGCCGCAACCACAACCTGCTGATCGGCGAAGCCACGGCGGAGCGGATCAAGAAGGAAGTGGGCGTCGCGCTGATGCCGGCAGACGGCAAGGGCCAGACGATCCACATCAAGGGCCGCGACCTGGTGAACGGCGTACCCAAGGAAATTGCGATCAACCAGGGCCAGCTCGCCGAAGCCTTGAGCGAACCCGTCGGCACGATTGTCGAGGGCGTTCGTATCGCGCTTGAAAATACCGCGCCCGAACTGGCCGCCGATATCGTCGATCAGGGCATCGTGCTCACCGGCGGCGGCGCACTGCTCGAAGGGATCGACGAAGTCCTGCGGCGCGAAACCGGGCTGCCCGTGACTATCGCCGAAGACCCGCTTACCTGTGTCGCACTGGGCACGGGCCGCGCGCTGGAAGAAGAAATCTTCCGCGGCGTCCTGACCACGGGCTAGCGCCGGGAGCGGATTTCAATGGCAGCAAGCGGATCGAAGCGCCCCGGTTTTTCCCGCCGCGCGCGCTTCGGCCTGTTCGTAGGGTATGTCGTCGCCATCACCGGCGCGCTGATCGGACTCGGGCTCGTTCTTGTCGCGATTTTCGATCCGCAAGGATTCGCCACCATTCGCGGCGCGACGGCGGACGTTACCGCCCCGGTTTCGGCGAGCGGGCGCAGCGCCGTCCAGTCCGGCGGGCGGATCGACAATTATGTCGCCAACTGGTGGAATGCGGGGCACCAGAATGCCGAGCTGCGCGCCGAACTGCGCGTCGCCCGGCGGCGGCTTATCGAAGCGCAGGCGACCGAACTCGAGAACAGCCGGCTGCGCGCGCTCGTCGACCTGCTCGAAGGCGAATCCGAACCGATCGCCACCGCGCGGCTCGTCAATAGCTCGCTCACCAGCGCGCGGCGCACGGCGACTTTGTTTGCAGGCCGTGACCGCGGCGTGCTGCCCGGACAACCGGTACGCGCCGCCGACGGCCTTGTCGGCCGGATCATCGACAGCGGGCGCAGCGCATCGCGCGTGCTGCTGCTCACCGATCGTTCGAACATCGTGCCGGTAAAGCTTGCCCGCGACGGCACCCCGGCCTTCACCTCCGGGCGCGGCGACGGCCGGGTCGAGGTCCATTCGCTCGAAGCCGGAAGGCGGCCGTTCCGGGAGGGCGACATTCTCATCACCAGCGGCACCGGCGGCATCTATCCGCCCAATATACCTGTCGCGGTGATCCTCGATGTATTCGGCGACAGCGCGCTGGCCGCGCCGTTCGCCAACCCGGGTTCGCTCGATTTCGCGATCGTCCAGCCTATCTACGAGCCACCGGAGAACGAAAGCACGAGTAACGAGAACGCCAGTCCAGGCGAACCAGGGTCCGGATCGCGCCGCACGGAGACGCCATGAGCCGCATCGTCGCCGCCGACGAAAATCTTGCGCTCGTCAGGGCGCAACTGGCGTTGATCCCTGCGGCGAGCGTTATCTTCGGATCGCTGCTCAACCTGGTACCGCTGGTAACGCAGGCGCCGATACTGCCGCCGATGGCGCTGATGATCTTCCTCGGCTGGCGCTTTCTGCGCCCCGAAATCTGGCCGATCTGGGCAGGCCTGCCCTTCGGCCTGTTCGACGATCTGATGTCCGGCAATCTGATCGGTAGCGGCATGCTGCTGTGGACGGTCATCCTGATCGCGCTCGATCTGGTTGAAAATCGCGCGATGTGGCGCGACTATTGGATCGACTGGGTGGTCGCGACAGCGGCGCTGATTTTCTATATGATCGCAGCCATGGCGCTGAATTCCTTTGCTTATGGCGGTTGGGGCGTCCTGCCGCTGGTGCCGCAGATCGTCGCGACGATACTGCTGTTCCCGATCGTCCTGCGGCTGTGCGCGCGTCTCGACCGACGCAGGCTGACGCTGTGAAGAAAAGGCGCCGCCGGCCATCGGGCCCGTCGATGAACGACACCGTGCGCAAGGAGATGTTCTCGCGGCGCTCGGTGCTGCTGAACGGCGCGCAGATCGGTGTCGCCGGCCTGCTGGGCGCGCGCATGGCCTGGATCGCGATCGCCGAGAACGAGCGCTGGCAGATGCTCTCCGAATCCAACCGCGTGCAGCTGAGCCTAATCCCGCCGCGCCGCGGCTGGCTTGTCGACCGCAACGGACAGCCGATCGCGATGAATCGCTCAGACTTCCGCGTCGACCTGATCCCCGATCGTGTGCAGAACGCGAATGCCGTCATTACCACGCTGGCGGACCTGCTCTCGCTGCCCGAAGACGAAGTCACCCGCATCCGCACCGAACTCGAGGCCGCGTCAGGCTATCAGCCGGTGCAGGTCGCCGCGGGCCTGGAATGGGAACAGTTCGCCGCGGTCAATGTCCGCCTGCCCGATCTTCCCGGCGTCTCCCCCCTGCAAGGTTTTTCGCGCTACTATCCGGCGGCCGGCGCGGTCGGCCATCTCGTCGGCTATGTCGGCGCGCCGAGCCGCGAGGATTACGAGGCCGAGGGCAACAATCCGCTGCTGCTCTTCCCCGGCTTCAAGGTCGGCAAGGACGGGCTCGAACAGACCTTCGAACAGGAATTGCGTGGCGAGCCCGGCGCGCGGCGCGCGGAGGTCACCGCGCGCGGCGAACTCGTCCGCGAACTCGACACCCGGCCCGACGAACCAGGCGAAACCGTCCATCTGACCGTCGATGCCGGTTTGCAGGAATTCGCCGCCCGCCGCCTCGGCAATGAATCGGGCTCCGCCGTCGTCCTCGATTGCCGCTCTGGCGACGTGCTGGCGATGACATCGATGCCGAGCTTCGATCCCAACAGCTTTTCGGACGGCATCAGCCATCCCGAATATAACATGCTGATGGAAGACGAGCGCGTGCCGCTGCGCAACAAGTCCCTCCTCGGCATGTATCCGCCCGGATCCACCTTCAAGCCGATGACGGCGATGGCCGCGCTTGCGGGCGGCGTCGATCCCGAAGAGGTCGTCTATTGCAACGGCGGCTATACGCTGGGCAACCGGCGTTTCGGCTGTCTCGGCGTTCATGGCGGGGTCAATCTGCATCGCGCCATCGCCAAGAGCTGCAACACCTATTTCTACACCATGGGCCGCCGCTACGGCATTGCGCGCATCGCCTGGGCTTCGCGGACGATGGGGCTTGGCGATGAATTCCCCATCCCGGTGCCCAACCAGAATTACGGTACCGTGCCCGATGCCGAATGGCTGATGCGGCGGTACCACCGCGAATGGACCGACTCCGACACGCTCAACACCTCGATCGGCCAGGGCTATCTCCAGCTCACGCCGCTCCAGCTCGCGGTGATGGCCGCGCGGCTCGCCTCTGGCCGCCATATCGTGCCGAAAATGACTCAGGGAACCCGCCGCCCGCCGCCCTTGCTCGAAGGCGTCGAGCAGGAACATCTGGCGCGGATCCGGGCCGGCATGGACGAAGTCGTCAACGGCAACGGCACCGCCGGGCGCGCGCGCCTGCCGCTCGACGACATCAGGCTCGGCGGCAAGACGGGCACCGCGCAGGTCGTCAACATCTCCTCGCGCGGGCGTGGCGGCATGGGCGTGCCCTGGCGCTATCGCGATCACGGCCTGTTCGTCTGCTTCGCGCCGGTCGAGGAGCCGATGTACGCCTGCGCCGTTGTCGTCGAGCATGGCATGTCGGGGGGCCGCGCGGCATCGCCGGTCGCGGCGGATTCGCTGCTCTATCTGTTCGACCGCGAACAGGCGCTCGAACGGCTCGATCGGTATGAAGCGGGATGGGGCGGCAATATCCGCGACCGGATGGCCGTGCAGGAGGCCGAATACCGCGCCGCCAACGGCCTCGATCCGCTGCCGAACCTGCCGGAGGTAGACCTGCCGTCCGGTCCCGACAACGAAGGATCGCCCCCGGCATGAGCGCACTCTACGATTCCGTCGTTCCCGAACGCATTGCCCAGCTGCCCTGGCGGCTGATCTCGCTCGTCCTCGCGATCGGCCTGTTCGGGCTGACCATCCTCTATTCGGCGGCCGGCGGATCGCTGACACCCTGGGCCGCGACCCAGGCCGTGCGCTTCTTCGTCTTTCTCGGCATGGCGATCTTCATCTCGCATTTCCGCGAGGAGCATTGGAAAATGCTCGCCTATCCGGCCTATGCGCTCACCCTGTTCGGCCTGCTCGGCGTCGAGATTATCGGCCAGGTCGGCGGCGGCAGCCAGCGCTGGCTCAATCTCGGCTTCATGACCCTCCAGCCATCGGAGATCATGAAGCCGGTGCTGATCCTCGCGCTCGCCGCCTTTTACGATCGGCTGCCCGCCGGCGAATTGCGCGGTTTCAATGCGATCTGGCCGGCCGCCTTGCTGATCGGCATGCCCGCCGCGCTCGTCGTCATCCAGCCCGATCTCGGCACGACGGTCGCACTCGCGGTCGGCGGCATCACGGTGATGTTCCTCGCCGGGCTGCCGCTGCGCCTGTTCATCGGCGGCGCGTTGGCGATGGCGGCGCTGATACCGATCGCCTTTATGTTCCTGCTCGAGGAATATCAGCGCAACCGCGTCCTCACTTTTCTCAGCCCGGAGAATGATCCGCTCGGCACCGGCTATCACATCACCCAGTCGAAGATCGCGATCGGATCGGGCGGCTTCTGGGGCAAGGGCTTCCTCAACGGCACCCAGAGCCACCTCTCCTACCTCCCCGAAGGCCATACCGATTTCGTCTTCGCGACGATGGCGGAAGAGTTCGGCCTACTGGGCGGGCTGCTGCTGATCGCTGCCTTCGCGCTGATGATCCGTTGGGGAATCCGCGTCGGCCAGCGCTCGCAATCGACCTTCAGCAAGCTCACCGCCGCCGGGCTTTCGGTGACGATCTTCTTCTATGTCGCGATCAACCTGATGATGGTGATGGGCCTTGCGCCGGTGGTCGGCATCCCGCTGCCGCTGGTTTCCTATGGCGGATCGGCGATGATGACCGTGCTGTTCTGCATCGGCGTGCTGATGTCGATCGACCGCGAGAACCGCCGGCGGCGCTAGCCTGACACGCGCGCCGAATGGGCAAGGTATCGGGGCCATGAAGGCCCGTGGCGGCGCCGGCGCCCTCCCGCTCGCTCCGCCGCCTCCCCTGCCCATGGCGGCAGCGACGATTGACGCGGGCCAGACGCTTGCGGTGCGCGTACTCCCATGCTAACCGCCCCGCCTTCCCGACGGCATTGCTCATCCGGAAGCCCAGGAATGGAATGGACGCATAGCTCAGTTGGTAGAGCAGCTGACTCTTAATCAGCGGGTCCACGGTTCGAGCCCGTGTGCGTCCACCATCCTCCCCATATTGTTGATAATCGGGCCCGCCGTGGGTGAATTCTCTAGCGCGCATTAATCATATCTAAGCCACAATTTGCCAAAACCGCATCTCCGGAAACACGGGAGTGATGCGTTGACACTTTTCTCGGGGATCGTTCCGGGGGGGCGTATTGGATTGGCTGTCCGGCTTGTGCTGGTTGCGGCTGCTTTCGCCTGTCTTGCGTGGATCGGTATCACATGGACACGCGATGCCGGGCGTATCGCCGCGCTGTGGCTTCCCAATGCGCTGCTCGTCGCCATCATTCTCCGGAAAAATCGGGCGAATGCCTTGCGCTTCGTCGCGGCGTGCAACCTCGCCAATATCGCCGTCAGCATCGGGATCGGCGATCCGATCGTCACCGCCGTCGGGCTTGCGCTGTGCAACAGCATCGAAGTGCTGATCGTCTATTTCGGCCTCCGCCGGATCGTCGGCGCGCAGCCCGACCTTACCCATTTCCGGACGCTGGGCTGGTTTTCGCTGATCGGCGGCCTCGGCGCGCCGGCGGTTTCGGCAACATTGGCGGTCGCGATATTGTCGGTCAACGGCGCCGTCCCGCTGGTCAACACCTGGCTCAGCTGGGCGATTTCCGATGGCCTGGGCATGCTGATAGCCGCGCCGTTGCTGGTCGTCCTGATCCAGCAAATGCGCAAACCCCTGAAAATGACGCAGGCGGACATCCTGGAATGGATCACCGTGATCGGCCTGGGCGGCCTCGCGACGATGCTGGTCTTCGCCCAAACAAGCTACCCCATTCTTTTCATGGCGTCGCTGTTCGTGCTGCTCGCCGCGATCCGGCTCGGCGTGACGGGCGCCGCCGTGGCCACGGTGATGGTCGCCGCCGTTGCGACGGTCGCCACGTCGTTCGACAGCGGCCCCATCCATCTTGTTCAAGGCAGCCTCCATACCAAGGTACAGGTCCTGCAGATCTTCCTGCTTTTCACCTATGCCGGATCGCTGCCGGTCGCGGCGATACTCAAGGGGCGCAATCACCTCCAGAACCAGCTGGAACACAGCCGCGATTTTGCCGAGTCCATCCTCGACAATATGCGCGAAGTTGTCTTTCGGACCGACGGGGACGGCTGCTGGACGTTTCTGAATCCGGCCTGGGAAAAACTCACCGGCTACAGCATCGAGGAAAGCCTCGGAACGCATACCACCAAGCTGCTCATTTCCGAAGATTTCGAAAAAACCCGCGAGCAATACCCTCCGCTCGTTCGCGGAGACGTGGAAGAGCTGGTGCTGCAACAACGGTTCCACCGCGCCGATGGCGAAATCCTCCATGTCGTCGTCAGCGTCCGTTCCCTGCGCGGCGAAAATGGCGAGTTTACCGGCACCAGCGGCAATATCAGGGACGTCACCGAAGCGCGTAAGGCGCAAGATGCACTGGGCGAGAGCGAAGAACGGTTTCGTATGCTTGCCGAAACCGCGCCGATCGGAATCTTCCAGGCCGATCCTGAAGGCAACATCACCTATGTCAGCCCCGGCTGGACCGAAAAGATCGGCCTTTCCTCGGAAAAAGCGCTTGGCGAAAGCTGGCGCTCCAAAGTGCTCAATACCGACGAGCTGGAAGCGAACCCTGCCTGGCAAGGCTTCGAAAAACCGGGCGATCGCAAGGAACGGGAACTTCAGTTTAGAAAATCCGACGGGTCGGACCTGTGGCTACGCACGGTCAACACGGCGGTTTTCGACCGCAAGGGCAAGATAGTCGGCTTCGTCGGCGCGATCATCGACGTCACCGAACAGCGACGGATGGTCGAGGAGCTGCAACAAAGCGAGATGCGGTTCCAGACGCTTGCCAACCTGTCTCCCGCCGGCATCTACCGCACGGACACCACCGGGGACTGCACCTATGTCAACGACGCCTGGCTGGAACTCGCCGGCCTGACCCGCGAGGAAGCCATGGGGCCGGGATGGGCAACGGCGCTCCATCCCGACGATGCCGAAAATGTCCATCGGCTCTGGACGGAAGCCGCCGAGGCCGACGAGCCGTTCCACGCGGAATATCGGTTCCGCCGCCCGGACGGCTCGATAAGCTGGGTATTGGGGATCGCCGCGGCCGAAATTTCGGATGATGGAAACCCGCGCGGCCATATCGGCGTCGTGCTCGATATCACTGAGGTCGTCGAGGCGCGCCAGGAGCTCGAGCGGGAACGAAGCCGCTTCAAGTTCCTCGCGGAGAATGTCACCGACGCGATCATCACCACCGGGCCGGACAATATCTGCCTCTATGCATCTCCAGCCCTGTTCGAACTGACCGGATACCGGCCGGAAGAAGTGATTGGAAAACGCGTCGATATCCCGATCGACGAGGATGGGCTTGCTGAAATCCTGCAGACCTATGAAGCCCTGTTCGCCGGCGAGATCGACCGCGCCGTGCTGCTCTATCGGACCGAACACAAGCAGAAGGGCTGGCGCTGGTATGAATCGAACGTCCGGCTTGTGAGCGATCCGCAAAGCGGAGAACCCCAGGAGGTGATCGCTTCGGTCCGCGACATTTCCGAACACAAGATACTGGAAGAGAAACTGCGCGCCGCGCGCGATGCGGCCGAGGCCGCCGCGCTCGCCAAATCAAGCTTCCTTGCCAATATGAGCCATGAAATTCGCACGCCGATGAACGGCGTGATGGGCTTTGCCGATTTGCTGCTGGAGAGCAATCTTGACGGCGACCAACGGCAATATGCCGAGTTGATCGCGGAATCGGGTCAATCGATGGTCGCCCTGATCAACGACATTCTCGATCTTTCGAAAATCGAAGCCGGCCAGATGGCGATCGCGGCCCAGCCCATCGACCTGCACCACACGATCAACGGCACGCTGCGCCTGATGAAAGCAGCGGCGACCAAAAAAGGACTCCTGCTCGAATCCGAGATCGAAGAGCGTTTGCCCGAGTATATCGTCGGCGACAAACTGCGCATCAGGCAGATCGTTTCCAACCTGGTCGGCAACGCCATCAAGTTTACCGAAAACGGGGCCGTCCGGATCAGGGTGCAGCAAGTCTCGGACGAGGGCCAGCCGGCCATCGAGGTTGCCGTTACCGATACCGGTATCGGCATAGCCGCCGACCGGCAGGAAGCGGTGTTCGGCGAATTCGTGCAGGCCGACGGATCGACCGTGCGGCAATATGGCGGAACCGGCCTGGGCCTTTCGATCAGCCGGCGGCTCGCGACGCTGATGAACGGATCGCTATCGGTCGCGAGCAAGGAGGGGCACGGCGCGACCTTCATCCTGCGCTTCCCGCTTGTTCCGGCGGACGCACCCGAGGCCGCGAAAGCCGAAACGAGCGACCGCCGCCCCCCCCCCGATGCGAACCGCGACAATCGCTGCATCCTTCTCGTCGAAGACCATGACATCAACCGCCTGTTGATCACCGCGCTTATCGAAAAGGCCGGGTACCGCTTCGAAATCGCGACGGACGGCGTCGAAGCGATCGCCAGCGTCGAACACGCCCAGCAGGAAGGCCGCCTTTACGATATGGTCCTGATGGACATTCAGATGCCGAACATGGACGGGATCGAAGCAACGCGCCGCCTTCGCCAGGCAGGGTTTTCAAGCGAGCTATTGCCGATCGTCGCGCTGACCGCGAACGCCTTCAACAGCGATGTCGAGGAATGTCTGGAAGCCGGAATGCAGGCGCATCTGGGCAAGCCCGTCCGCATGGCGGAGCTCGGGCCGGTTCTCGATCGCTGGCTGCCCAAACGCCGGCAGGTCGACGTGCCCGAAAATTCCGACAGCACGGTGGAAGCGCTCCGCCCGCGTTACGAGACCTTCAAGCGCAAAACACTGGCCCAGATGGAGCGATGCTATGCTGCGCTGCCCAATCCGACGCCCGACGATATCGCGGAGCTGAAACGGCTGATGCACAAATTATCGGGATCGGCCGCGATGTTCGGCGATACCGCGCTCGGCGCCCTGGCATCAGACCTGGAAACGGTGATCGAGACATTCGAAGTCGCCGGCGACCCGGTCGATCTCAAAGGCGCCATGACAAGAATACGCCGTCCGGCCTGAGCGGTACCGCACGGACTGGCCCAGGCGGCGATCCCGTCGATAAAACGCCACCCGGCCCCTCACTCGCCGCTGGTGAACCGGCCCCGCCTTCCCTATCCTCGGCGCAAACCGACGGGGCGGGCGAGGACGGTTTAAGCGGCTTTGGGCGGACGGCGAAGGAAACCGCCCCTACAAATACAGCTTCTCGTTGATCGGGATGCCCTGCTCTTTGCAGTAATTCTCGTAATGCTCGATGAACCACCAGACATCGGCGGTGAAGGAGAATTTGCCCTGATCGTCGTAGAATTCGATCGGGCCTTCCATCCAGCCGAACAGCTTCACGCCGTCGGGATGATCGGTGACCAAGGTGTGCGCTTCGCCGGGTACTTCGAGGATCAGCCCGCCGGGGCTCGCGACCCAGTCATATTCCAGATATTTCACGCTGCCTTCGAGGCAGACCATGGTGATCGTGCCGCGATGAAGGTGCGTGCCGACGACGCCGGGGCCCTTCACCCACAGGATGTTGGAAAACAGGTTGCGGCGGACGTCGAAGGCGAGATGCTTGATCGCGGCGCTATCGCCGAACGGCACCCAGGGGCTGTCGACGTCGGTCTGCGCGTCGATATAGCGACCGCCGGGGCTGAGCCGCGCGACGAGATCCTTGTGCGGATAGCCGACATCGACGATCTCGGCCTTGCTGGAAGGCGGCGCATTGTGCGGTTTGGCGGGTGCGGTCGTGGCCATGGCATAGTCTCCTCTGCCGCCGTTGAAGCGCACGGCGCGGCCACCGTCAAACCCCGATCGGGGTGCGTTTCACAGACGGGAACGGAGGGCGGGGCGGCAACGCACAGCGTAGCTGCCTACGCGGCCGCTTCCTTCTGGCTCGCAGCATAGGCGTCGATCCACTCCATCGTCGCCTTCATGCCGCCGAACGGATAGAAATGGAGGCGAACCTTGCCGTGTTCGGGGCCGAGGCCCGCGGCGAAAGCATCGACCATCTTGTCCGGCCCCGCCTTGCCCATCAGGTTGGTCAGCGACATCACGCCATATTTCTTCATCACCGACGCCGAAGCGCCGACCCCGCAGCGCGCGGCGAAGCGCAGCAGCTTTTTGAGGCCCGCCGGACCCGGAACGCCGATCCGCACCGGCGCATCGATGCCGCGCTCGCGTAGCTCTTTCAGCCAGTCGAGGAAGCGATCGGGATCGAAACCGAACTGGGTGACGATCAGCGATGCCATGCCGCGGCTTTCGATATCCGCGCATTTGGATTGCAGCACGGCCCAGCATTCCTCGTCGGTCATGTTGGGGTGGCCGTCGGGATGGCCGCCGATGCCAACCGCCTCTATGCCGACCTGTTCCAGCACGCCGGTCGCGAGGATCGCGCTGGTATCGGCGAACGGGCCTTCGGCTTCGGGCGGATCGCCGGCGATCACGAAGACGCGCTTCACATCGGCTTCCGCGACGACGCGGCGGGCCATTTCCTCGAACTCCTCGTGGCTGGCGATGCGGCGGGCCGAAAAATGCGGCATCGGTTCGAAGCCAAGCCGGCGTACGGCCTTGGCGGCCGCGATCCGCATTTCGAGATTTTCGCCGGGGAGGAAGGTGACGGAGACCGGTGTTTCCGGCGCCATCAGTGGCGCGGCCTCTTCAAGCGCCTCGATGTCCTTGGCCGTCATCTCGATGGAGAAACCGTCGGTGATCACTTCCGGCGGCAATTCCCAATTCGGGTGAATCACGGGTGTATTCATCAGGCTCCCTCCCAACAGTCGCTGGCTGTTTTGCTATATATGCAGCATTACATACAAATAGGGTTTGAGACAATTCTCAAATTATCTCCCATTTTTCGCAGCTTCCTGCGCGGTCCCGAACCGGACCTATCTCTTGCGTCCCCATGCTTCCACCCGGCCCCATAGCGCGCTATTCTCCGCCATCGTGGGTGCGTTCAGGGGAGCACGGGCGCTGCGGCGACCGTGGAAAAGGCGATGGGGCACTGGCCGGCCGATCCGGGCTTTTCAGACAATGACGAACATCGCAGCATCATGCGTGAGCTCACCGCGTCGATCGCCCATAGCCCCACCGCAACGATCCTCACCGACCCGCATCTGCCCGACAATCCGATGATCGAGATGAACGAGGCCTTCGGACTGCTGACCGGCTATCCGCGCGACGAGATATTGGGCCGCAATTGCCGTTTTCTCGCGGGGCCGGATACCGACCCCGGAGACAGAGCGAAGATGCGGGACGCGATCGACCGGCAGGTCCCCGCATTGGTCGAGATCCTGAACTATAAACGGGACGGCACGCCGTTCCGCAACGCCGTGCTCGTCGCGCCGGTCTTCGACAGCGAACAGCGGATCGCCTTCTATATCGGCTCCCAGCGCGAAGTGCCGCCGGACGCCGCCGTCATCGCGGCCCAGGATCGCCGGAACGCCGCGCTGGCCGCGATCGATGCCCTGCCCGGCCGCCAGGTGCAGGTGCTCAAGCGCGTCGCCAAGGGCCTGCGCAACAAGCAGATCGCCGGCGAACTCGGCATCGCGGAACGCACCGTGAAGATGCACCGGGCGCAGCTGAAAAAGGGGCTGGGCGCCCAATCGGCGGCCGATCTCGTCCGTATTGCGGTCGAAGCCGGGCTCTAGCCGCAAAACCTGCCCCAAAGGACATATCGATCCGGCTTCGCGATTGGGCCATTATCGAGATTGACGAGTCGAGTTCATCGAACCCCGGCGCCGGAGAATACCTCCCCCCTTTCTCCGGTGCCGGAATTTGTCACCCACCCGCTTTCCCGGCAACCTGGAAAGTGGGGGAGGCGTCGGCAGCCCCCTCCCGCACGAGTGAGGGCAAGCCGGCGCCTTCTTATTCCGTGCGGTGTTAGAACCTTCTTCACCCCAAATGGCGTATAGCGCCTTCATCAAGAATTCCGGGGGGGCCAACCCGGGATCAGACAATGATCATCAAGAGATTTCTGGAAGACAGCCACGGAGCATCAGCCATCGAATACGGCCTGATAGCAGCGATCATAAGCGTCGGAATCGCGGCGGCCTTGCAGAGCACCGGCAAAGCAACCTCCAACAGTTTCGACAATGTCGAGCGCTGCCTGAGCGGCGTGGACGGACGCTGCACGCATGGTGGCGGTTCGGGCGGCAGCAATGCCAGCTCCGGGGGCAACAACGGCTCGAGCGGCGGAAACAATGCGAGTTCCGGCGGCAACAATGCCAGCTCGGGCGGCAACAACGCGTCGAGCGGCGGCAATAACGGTCGCGGCAACCGCAACCGCTAGGCATCAAGGCCCCTATCCGACGGCGATCCCGAACCAGCGCCAGATCAGCCGCGCGGCAACATAGAGGATCAACGCCGCCGTCAGCCGCTTGACGATAAGCGGCGGTATCCGCGCCGAGCCGAGCCGCGATCCGATCTGCCCGGCGATCAGCACGGCCGGGAAAACCGGCCAATAATCGCGCAGCATATCGGCCGCGCCGGCGATGCCGAAGCTTTGCTCCAGCTTCATCATCTGGCCGACCAGCCCGGAAAGCGAGTTGACGAGGATGAAGACGCTCGCGGTTCCGGCAATTTCGCGCGGGTTGCCCCGGCGCAGCAAATAGAGAACGGGTGCGAGGAAAATCCCGCCGCCGATTCCGACCAGCCCCGACAGGAAACCGATGCCGCCGCCGACACCGTAGCTGACCGGCCGCGACACGCTCCGCATCGCACCCGCTTCCACCGCCCGCTTGCTCTCGAAGGCAAGCTGCAGCCCGGCGACCAGCAGCGCCGCGCCGAGTACGCCGATGAACACCGCCTCAGACACCATGATCCGCCCGCCGAGCCAGGCCGCGGGCACCGAGATCACGATCCAGGGCAGGATGCGCGCAAAGCTGACATGGCCCGCGCGCCAGAACCGCCAGCTGCCGCCTGCCACCACGATAATGTTGCACAGGAGCGCGATCGCCGGGAGGATCCGGTAATCGGTGCCGTTGAGCACGAGCAACGCGTTATAAGTCGATCCGCCGCCGAACCCGACCATCGCATAGAGCAGCGCGGTAAGCGCGAACAGGCCGGCGAGCTGGAACATTGCCGCGCCCTAGCGCTTTTCCGCTTTCACGCAAATGACCGCGGGTGGTAGGATGCGGCGCTGTAAATGAGGAGACCGACCACCATGAAACGCCTGCCCTTGGCCGTGCTGGCGTTGATGCTGCCCGGCGCACTTGCCGCCCAGACGGGCAGCCAGCTCGAACGCGGCGAATTACCGGGCTTCATATTGGGGTATGAGGCGAGCCAGGGCCCGCAGACGATCGAGGAATATATCCCCGAAGGCGAAAGCGTCGAGCGATGGACCCGTATGGTCACCGTCCAGCATTTCGGCCCGCGCGTGACGCAAGGCCAGAATCCCATCGACTTCATGGAGCGGATGCGCGGCCTGCTCGCTAACAGCTGCCCCGGCGCAGAGTTCGACTATCTGCGGCTCTTCTCGCTGCGGCTCTTCTCGGTCGAGGGCGTGCCGGCCGCCTCAATGCGCTCGGACTGCCCGCTCAACTCGGTGACCCGTCAACCCGAAACGACTTTCTTCCTCGCGCTGGGCCGCGACACCAATCTCGACATCGTCCAGGTCGCCTTCCGCCATCTCCCCGAAGCGGGCGAAGTCGCCTGGGCCGAGAACTATCTCGAAACGGTCCATCTTTGTGAGGAAAACTGCCGATGAAAGCCCTGCCCCAGATCGCCGCCGCGAGCCTTGCCGCGCTGGCCGCCCCGCTCGCCGCGCATGACGGCCATGTCGATGCTTATGAGATGCCCGAACCCGATGCGATGGAAGCCGCCGCCGACAGGATCGATGACGATCCAGCGGAAGCGATGAGCGCGGAGGAAGGGATCGCGCTCGCCATGCTTCCCTCGCTGCCGCCCGGTTCGAACCTGGTGCTGCGTTCGCCGCTCAGCCTCGCCGACGGGCTGGAAGTCATCGTCTCGGATGTCGTCATCCCGCCGGGCGCGACCGTGCCGCGTCACTATCATCCGGGCGAGGAGTTTCTCTATCTGGTCGAAGGCACGGCGACGCATGTGCAGGAGGGCCAGGCCGATATCGAACTGACGGCCGGCGCCGGCTATGTCATTCCCGCCCGCGCGATCCATGCCCCGCGCGGCGGGCCGCAGGGCGCGCGGGCCATCGTCTTCCGCGTCCATGTCGAAGGGCAGGAAGAGCGCGTGCTGGTTCCCGAGGAATAGGCCCCAGCCCATTCACCTTCGCCATTCGCCTTCGAAAACAGGCTTTTCCGAAAACACCTATTGCGCGAAGCTTCGCTGGGTCCGGTTGGCGAAGGCGACGAGCGAAAGCATCACCGGCACCTCGACCAGAACGCCGACCACGGTCGCCAGCGCCGCGCCGCTGCCGAGCCCGAACAGGCCGATCGCGACCGCGACGGCAAGCTCGAAAAAATTCGACGTCCCGATCAGCGCGCAGGGCGCGGCGACGTTGTACGGCACCCGCCACAGCCACGCCGCGCCATAGGCGAGGAAGAAGATCGCATAGCTCTGGACGAGGATCGGCGCGGCAATCAGCGCGATCAGCAGCGGTTGGCCGGTGATCACCTGACTCTGGAAACCGAACAGCAGGACAACGGTTGCGAGCAGCCCGATCACCGATAACGGCTTGAGCCGCCCGGTAAACGCGGTCACCGCCGCCTCGTCGCCATTGGCCCGGCCCAGCAGCGCGCGCCGCGTGATCGCGCCCGCGGCGAGCGGCACGACGACATAGAGGACGACCGAGAGCAGCAGGGTTTCCCAGGGAATCGCGATATCGGTGACGCCGAGCAGCAGCGCGACGATCGGCGCGAAGGCGAAGATCATCACAATGTCGTTCGCCGATACCTGGACGAGCGTATAAGCCGGATCGCCCCGGGTCATTTGCGACCAGACGAAGACCATCGCCGTGCAGGGCGCAGCGCCAAGCAGGATCAGCCCGGCGATATATTGCTGGGCATCTTCGGGAGAGATCAGCCCGGCATAAATCCAGTTGAAGAACAGCAGGGCGAGCGCCGCCATGGTGAACGGCTTGACCAGCCAATTGACGGCAAGCGTGATGATCAGCCCCTTGGGCTTGTCGCCGACATGCCGCAGGCTGGCGAAATCGACGCCGATCATCATCGGATAGATCATCGCCCAGATCAACACCGCGACGATCAGGTTCACCGAGGCATATTCGATTTCCGCAAGCCCGCCGAACAGCGCGGGAAAAAGATTGCCGAGCAGCAGCCCCGCGAGGATCGACATCCCGACCCAGAGCGAAAGCCATTTTTCGAACAGCCCGAGGCCAGAGGGTTCCGGCGCAGACAAAGTGGCTTCGTTCATTCGCCCGTCGCCCCGTCGCTGCGGCCGATATCGCCAAGCTTGTGCTGGAGGCTCATCGCGTCGATCGAACCGATCGGCAGCGCGGTAAACAGCGCGATCCGGTTACGCAGATACAGGAGCGCGCGTTCAAAGGCTGCGCATTGCCCTTCGCCCTCGACCGCCGCCGGGTCCTCGATCCCCCAATGGGCGGACATCGGCTGGCCGGGCCAGACGGGGCAAGCCTCGCCCGCCGCATTGTCGCAAACGGTGAAGACGAAATCGAGCTGCGGCGCACCGGGCTGCGCAAATTCGTCCCAGCTTTTCGAGCGGAAACCGTCGGTCTTGAACCCGGTATGCGCGAGCACATCCAGCGCCATCGGATGGACTTCTCCCCTGGGCTGGCTGCCGGCGGAAAAGGCGCGGAATCGCCCCTGCCCGTCCCGGTTCAGCAGCGCCTCGGCGAGGATCGAGCGCGCCGAATTGCCGGTGCACAGGAACAGCACGGTGTAGATCTTGTCGGCCATGGCCGTCCTTCCCCGTTGGATTGCGTCAGCCGCAACAGCGGGCGGCCGGCGGCGCTTTCGCGGCCTCCGCGGTTGCCAGCGCCTCCAGCGCGGGGCTGTCGCCATAAATAGCCGCTTCGCCATGGGTGAAAAAGGCTTCCCAGGCGACGCCATCGGGATCGGCGACCCAGCTCTTCTCCGATTGCGCATAGCAGCAGGTCGTCTCACCCTCCTCCAGCACCGGCTGTCCGGCGGTTTCGAGGCGGCGATAAACCTCGCCCAGCTCGCCGGCGCTTTCGGTCTGGATGCCGAGATGCTGGACACCGCGGCCTTCATGCTGACCCGTAGAAATCGCGAAATTGACGCGCGGATCCTCGAGCATCCATTTGGCGTAATCGCCCTTGGTCACCACCGGCTCCGCGCCGAAAAACCGCGAATAAAAAGCGATCGAGGCGTCGAGATCACCGACCCCGACATGGACATGCAGACGTTTCATGAGGCCATCCTTTCAAGGCTGCCGGAAAGCGTGTCGACGCATCCCGCGCCGCCGCAGCAATTTTCCATCAGATAGCCGACCAGGCCGTTCATCGCGGCATAGTCGGCGGCGTAGATCAGGCTCCGCCCCTCGCGGCGCTGGGTGATAAGCCCGGCATGGCGCAACTGGGCGAGATGGAAGGACAGCGAAGACGCCGGCACGCCGAGCCGCTCGGCAATCGCCCCCGCCGCCATCCCGCCGCGTCCGGCCTGGACGAGCGCGCGAAACACCGCGAGCCGATGCTCCTGCGCGAGCGCGGCGAGGGCGGCGACGATGGTTTCGGGGCTGGGTCGAGTCGTTTCCATATTTCGAGAATTATGGAATTGATGGGGATGAGTCAAGTCTGCTTTCCCCCCTCACCCGGACTGTGTCCCGGGGTCCGGAGCGGCGCGGGACTCCCCCTCCGCAGCAAAAAACGCTTTTTTTCAATTTCCACGCTTCGTACAACGCCGCCTACAACGCCCCCTATAATAACTGCCCCTCAACCGGTCGCCGACCGGGAAACTGAACATATGAAAGCAACACTGGAACCGGGGTCGAAACAGGCCCGGCGCCGGGTCATGGGCGTTTTGCCGTCATTCGATGGAAGCGCGCCTGGCCTGCCTGCCGGAATTCGGTCCCGTCCGACCCGATGAGGAACAGACAGATGAACAACGCAATGACCAACACCCTTCGAACAATCGTAGCCGCCGTCCTGATCTGCGGCGCGTCCCTGCCGGTCGCCGCCGCGCCGCAGGGGGAGCCGGAAGTCTCCCGGATCGAGATTCGTATCGGCGATCTCGATCTCGGCAACCAGGCCGACCGGGACCGTCTGGACCGCCGCCTGCGCTGGGCCGCGCGCGAAGTGTGCGGAACCGGATACGGTTCCGATCTCAACAGCCGCAACGAAGCGCGCCGCTGCATCCAGCAGGCGCTCGACACCGTCGAGATGTCGCAAGGCAGCTAACGGCAGGGCCTCTGCGGATGCTCCCATATCCGCAGAGGCCAATGTCCGATGACGACCCCATTGCCGATGTTTGCGAGGATCAAAACACCGTCGGCTTTGCGCCGATTGCTTCAACCGCGCTCATGCGCAACAACGCCACTTGGCTCTGATCCCAGCTGGAGGAAAGCTGGGGGGTCACGTCAGTACCCCCACAGAAGGATTTCCGCCTTTTCCTAACCATTGTACATATTCGGCATCAAAAACCCTGTCCTACACACGCCCCGATCAGGCATATACTGCCCGATGGTTACGCCCTCCCCGCCCGATCCCGCCGACGAAGAAATTTTCGCCCCCGATTTCGCGCCCGTTCCGCTGCTGCGCCGCCGCCGCGGCGGCTGGACGCCCGAGCGGCAGCGGACGTTTATCGCCATCCTCGCCAATACCGGCTCGGTGGGCCTCGCGGCGCGCTGCGTCGGGCTGAGCCCGCGTTCGGCCTATGATCTGCGCACGAAGCCGGGCGCCGACGCGTTCGACGATGCCTGGCAGGAGGCGATCGAGGTCGGACGGCAGCGTGTCCGCGACAAGCTGATGGACCGCTGGCGGCATGGCCAGATCGTGCCCGTGCGCCGGCGGGGCAAGATCGTCCGCTACGAGCGGCGGTTCAACGACGGCCCGCTTGTCGCCGTGCTCGCCTCGGCCCGAAATGAAACGGCTCGGAATGAAACGGCGGGCGGAGACTGGTGGGGGCGCGCTTTGCGGCAGGCCCGCCGCGACCATGTCGCCGAAACGCGCGAGCGCGCGACCGGAGCGCGGCAGGCGGAGGCCGAGCAGCGCACGGCCGGCGCGGAAACGGCGCGCTGGATCGCCGAGACGGCGAAGCCCGCCCCGCCGCGGATCAGGACGCTCTGATGCGCGCTCCCGCCGCTAACTTCCCACCACTTTTTGGAGTTCGCCCATCACCTGCCGGTCCAACAGGCGGATTTTCGGGCTTTCTGGCATCGACAGGCGGCTGCGCCCGTGAAGTTTGCGAAGTTAAGAGCAAGAGTATTGCGTCTGGACACGGGAATGAGTTGCGCTAGGAAACTGAAATGACCCTACCCAGCCCCCTTTTCGATCCGCTGCGGCTCCCGCTTATCGGCGCGCCGCTGTTTATCATCTCGCAGCCCGCGCTCGTCATCGCCCAGTGCAAGGCCGGCATTGTCGGCTCCTTCCCGGCGCTGAACGCGCGGCCGCAATCCTTGCTCGACGAATGGCTGCACGAGATCACCGAGGCGCTGGCCGCGCATAATCGCAAGCATCCCGAGCGCCCGGCGGCGCCCTTCGCGGTCAACCAGATCGTCCATAAATCGAACGACCGGCTGGAGGCCGATCTCGGAACTTGCGAGAAATGGCAGGTGCCGATCACGATCACCTCGCTGGGCGCGCGCGCGGAACTGAACCAGGCCGTGCATGGCTGGGGCGGCATCACCCTGCACGACATCATCAACGACCGCTTTGCGCGGAAAGCCATCGAGAAAGGCGCCGACGGGATTATCGCGGTCGCCGCGGGCGCGGGCGGCCATGCCGGCACCATCTCTCCCTTCGCGCTGATCGGCGAGATCCGGCAATGGTTCGATGGGCCGCTGATCCTTTCCGGCGCGATCGCCAGCGGCCATGCGATCCTCGGCGCGCAGGCGATGGGCGCGGACCTCGCCTATATGGGCTCCGCCTTCATCGCGACCGAGGAAGCCGTGGCGATGGATGGATACAAGCAGGGCATCGTCGAGGGGCGCGCCGCGGACATCGTCTATTCGGACCTCTTCACCGGCGTCCACGGCAATTATCTGCGCGGTTCCATCGAGGCGGCGGGGCTCGATCCCGATGCGCTGCCGCAGGGCGACCTGAAGACGATGAATTTCGGATCGGGCAACGCCCCCAAGGCCAAGGCGTGGAAGGATATCTGGGGCTCGGGCCAGGGCATCGGCGCGGTGGCGGCCGTGGAGAGCGTCGCCGGCCGGGTCGAGCGGCTGGCGGCGGAATATGCAGCGGCGAAGGCAGAGTTGGCGGCGAAAGCGCGGTAGCTAGAAGGCGCGTTCCAGCCGTCCGAGCAGGCTGCGCGCGGGGCTGGGCCGCCGGCGTTTGGGCGGATCGATGAGTTCGCGTTCCAGCCGGCGGACGCGGTCGTAAAGATCGGTACTGGCGACGACCAGCTGTTGCGCGCCTTCGGGAAACTGTTCGGCGACCGCGGCATCGGTTGTGCCCGCTTCGCCGAGGCGGCGGTCGGGCCGCCGCGCGGTTTCGGCATCGATCTCGCCCGCCGCTTCGCCGCGCCAGGTGAGCAACCAGGCGATGACGTGCATGATCCGCGTCGTCACCTTCAGGCTCTCGACGGCATAGCCGACGCGCAGGGCGGACGAGAGCTGGTCCCGCTCGCTCACGCCATGGTCCTCGAAATAGGCACGCGCCTCGTCGGCCAGCACCATCGCCTCGACATAGAGCGAGTCGACGAGCTTGCGGGTCAGGCGGTTCTCGGAAACGGTTTCGTCCATAATCGAATACTGTGCCACAGCGTGCCGGGAATCTCAAAGCGCAAACAGCGCAAACGGAAGGCGTTAACCCGGATTGTCCCACTGCGGGGCAATGCGAAATCGGGACGCGGGATCTTGAAATCGGAGGCTGAAACCCCATCTCATTCGCGTCGGCGCCGTCGCCTTTTGAGGGGCGGCAAGGACGGGCCCTGCGGCTGATCCCGCGGGCCGTATACAACTATCAAAATCGCTTAACGAAAGGATTTTGCCATGCGCAGTTTCGATTTCACTCCCCTGCTCCGGTCCTCGATCGGATTCGAGAACCTGAACCGCCTGGTCGACGCGGCCACCCGCGGCGAAGGCTCGGCCTATCCGCCTTATAATATCGAGAAGACGGGCGAGGACGCCTATCGCATCTCGATGGCGGTCGCCGGTTTCGGCGAAGAGGATCTCGACGTGACGGTGCACGAAAATGTGCTGATCGTGTCGGGCCGCGTAGCCGAACGCGAGGAAGAGGACTCCCGCCAGTTCCTTCATCGCGGCATCGGCACCCGCGCCTTCGAGCGCCGTTTCGAGCTTGCCGACACCATCCAGGTGACCGATGCGGGCTATGAAAACGGCCTTCTCAACATCGATCTCGTCCGCGAGATTCCCGAAGAGAAGCGGCCGCGCAAGATCGCGATCGGCGGCCAGCCGACGATCGAAGCGGTCAAGGACGAGGATCGCGAAGCCGCTTAAGGCCTAGCGTTTCCGACTGCAGTTTTCGATTGCAGGGGCCGGTCCGGGGCGACTCGGGCCGGCCCTTTTGTTTGGGTTCGGGCGACGAAAATCAGGCGATGATGTCGGGCAGCAGCCGGTCTTCAATCTCCGAAATTTCATCCTTCAGCCGCAGCTTGCGTTTCTTCAGCCGGGCAAGCTGGAGCTGGTCCTGCGAAGCCTGTTCGAGAAGCACATCAATCGCATCGTCGAGATCGCGATGCTCTGACTTCAACGCCGCGAGTTTCACGCGCAGGATCGCATCTTCCATGGCGATTGCGATGTCATCAACGCTCCATGGATGCAAGGCCACGGATCGTCGCGCGGCGTGAATAAAGGGGCAGACATCGCGTGCGGAATCGGGTTACCTTTGGCCCCGTTCAACCGCCCAGGAGAGAGTAATGGAAAACGCTCACGAAACCGCCCTGGCCGCAAAGCATGCCGGCCTCGACAAAAAGATCGAAGCGGAATTGCAGCGCCCCTCTCCCGACCAGATACGACTCGCCGAGCTCAAGAAACAGAAATTGAGAATAAAGGAACAGCTCGCCACCCATTAGCGGGCGCTAAAAAACCCGCGGAAATCTAGTCTTCGCGGGTCAGCTTTTCGTTTCGTTCGTGGCGCTCTTGCGCCTCCACGGTCATCGTCGCAATCGGGCGGGCATCGAGGCGCGCCAGCGCGATCGGCTCGCCGGTCACCAGGCAATAGCCATATTCCCCGGTTTCGAGCCGACGCAGCGCCGCGTCGATCTTGGAAACCAGTTTACGCTGGCGATCGCGGCGGCGAAGCTCGATCGACCAGTCGGTTTCGCTGGACGCACGGTCGGTGGCGTCGGGTTCGCGTATCGGCCCCTCGCGCAGCTGTTCGCGCGTGCCGTTGACGTCTTCGAGAAGGCCGGCCTTCCAGGCGAGCAGCTTGCTTTTGAAATAGCGCTGATGGCTTTCGCCCATAAAGGGCGCATCGGGATCGAGCGGCGGGCCGTCCACCGCAATCGCGGCGGCGTCGTCATTGGCGGGAGCCGATTTCTTCTTCGCAGACGATCGCATCACCGTAGCCATTTTTACCTCCCAGGCCGCAACGCGGCATCAATGACATTCGCGATCCCGGGCAATGCTCGAATCATGCGCCCGAACCACCCTTACGGCGCGCGCCTATACGCAGCCCTTTCGGCGCGCACAAGCGGCGAATCGACGAAGCCGCTACGGCGTGGCCGCAATGCCGCAGCTGCATTTACCTTATTTGCGAGCGGCACGGCCGCTTTGCTGCCCAAGCGATATGCCCCTCAACGGGACATTAACCATTTTTGTTTGAGCCGATTGGGCGCAAAACACTGATTAACCCCGATAATCATGGTTAACGATATTGCGCTCCGATTAATATTGGGGCCTTCTCCCGTTGCCGAGCACAGGATTGCATCCGTCGCCGAGACGTCGGGTCCGCGCTCAGAACAAAAGGGAAGTGAAACCCATGTCTGTCAGAATGGCTCTTGCAAAACTTTGCGCCTGCGCATGCGGCGGCGCGCTCGTCGGCGGCGGCGCAGTGCACGTTGCCGAAGGCCCGACCGAGGTTCGCACGCACCAGCCGCGCGTCGTCGGCGCCCGCCAAATCGGCCATCGCGCCCCGGCGCGGCGCCAGGTTCGCCGCGTACGCCGCGTGACCACGACGACGAGCTGCCCGCAATCGCCGACCGTAGTCAGCGTGACCAACCAGGTCGCTGGCCCCCCACCGATGCCAGCCGTGTATGAGGTTCCGCCTCCCGCACCGTTCATCGGCGAAGTTCCGAGCTTTGGCGGCGGTGGCGGCTATGGCGGCGTGATCGGCGGCAGTGGCGGCTATGGCGGCGGCGGCGGCTTCTTCGGAGGCTTCTTCGGCGGTGGCGGCGGATCCTCGTCCGGCGGCGGCGGTTTCTTCGTCCGCGAAGGCGACATCATCATCAAGAACGAGAATTCCACGGGCGGCAGCTCGACGTCGACCGGCGGTAGTTCCACATCGACGTCCACCGGCGGCAGCTCGACCTCCTCGGGCAGCGTCTCGACGACCTCGTCAACGGGTGGCAGCTCCACGAGCACCAGTTCGGGCAACGTCAGCTCGACCAGCAGCAGCTCGGGCAATGTCAGCACCTCGTCTTCAACGTCGAGCTCAACCAGCTCGTCCACGTCCAGTTCGACCAGCTCGTCGACCAGTTCTTCGACATCGAGCGGCGCAACCAGCAGTTCGTCGAGCTTCGGTTCGTCGAGCCACGGTTCGAGCAGCCACGGCTCTTCGAGTTACGGTTCTTCCAGCCACGGATCCTCGAGCTGGGGTTCGTCGAGCCACGGCTCTTCCAGCCATGGTTCGAGCAGCGGCACCGACGTGCCGGCACCGGGCATGTTGCTGTTGTTCGGCGCGGGCGCCGGCACGCTCATCGCCCGGCGGCGGTTGCGGCGGAAGAAGAAACAGAACGCTTAAGAGTTTCGTCTGACAGACGAGAGAACGGCGCGGTCCTACCCCTTTGGACCGCGCCGTTTTTTATTGTTCACGCTGCTGCGATGATCGCCTTTTCGATATCGACGACACTATGCCCGGTGAGATCCTTGTCGATCTCTCCGATAAGCCGTTCTTCGACTTCGCGATGATAATGTTTGCGCAATTCGCCCAGCGTTCGGGGCGGCGCGACGATCAACAGCTTCTCGACCTCGCCGGCATGGGCGCGCTTGTAGAGAAGATCGGCGGTTTCGGCGGCAAATCGATCTTCCTCCAACTGATGGAAATCGGTTTCCTGCATCTTGCTGCGCCGCGCATCGGCGCCGGCGAAGCTCCGCCCGGCGGTATCTGTCTTGTGGTCCCGGTTCGGGGGATTGTCCTGCTGACGCTTGGTTTCGAGTTCGAGCTGGAGATATTCGGCATCGCCTGCGTTGCGGAAAAACAGCATCTTCCGGCCGTCGGCAATCAGGACGCACGTATCATTGGGTATTCGCATGGAATTTTCTCCTAGGTTTACCTGTCAACGCGCCAATCGTTTCAGGGTTGCGCTGGAACGGCCGGAAAGCCATAGCGCGCAGCCATGCACGACCTCAAAATCATTCGCGAAAATCCGCAAGATTTCGACGCGGCGATGGCCCGGCGCGGCATCGAACCGGTGGCGACCGATATTGTCACGCTTGACGAGAAGAACCGCGCCCTGCTGACCGAGCTGCAACAAGGCCAGGCGCGACGTAACGAGGCCTCGAAAGCGATCGGCCAGTCCAAGGCGCAGGGCGACGAAGATACCGCGCAGGCGCTGATGGCAGAGGTCGGCGAGCTCAAGAAACATCTGCCCGAGATCGAGGACGAGCAAAAGGCACTCGCCGAGAAGATCGAGGCGATCCTCTCCGCGCTTCCCAATATCCCGGCCGATGTGGTGCCTGCTGGCGGGAGCGAAGACGACAATGTCGAGCTGAAGACCGTAGGCAACCTGCCCGCCTTCGATTTCGAGGCCAAGGACCATGCCGATCTCGGCCCGCCGCTGGGCCTCGATTTCGAGACCGGGGTCAAGATTTCGGGCGCGCGCTTCACGCTGGTGCGCGGCGCTGTCGCCAAGCTCCACCGCGCGCTCGGCCAGTTCGGGCTCGACATGCTAAGCGGCGATCATGGCTATGAAGAAGTCTATCCGCCGCTCCTGGTCAACGACGAATCCATGTACGGCGCGGACAAGCTGCCGAAATTCGCCGAAGACCTGTTCCAGACCACAGATGGCCGCTGGCTGATCCCGACCGCCGAGGTCAGCCTCACCAATATCGTGCGCGGCGACATCCTGGCCGAAGAGGTGCTGCCGCTGCGCTTCGTGGCGCTGACCTCCTGTTTCCGTTCGGAAGCCGGCGCGGCGGGCAAGGATACGCGCGGCTATATCCGCCAGCATCAGTTCGAAAAGGTCGAGATGGTGTCGATCACGACGCCGGAAACTTCGGACGCCGAGCATGAACGAATGACCGGCTGCGCCGAGGATCTTCTCGAAAAGCTCGGCCTGCCCTATCGCCGGATCGAGCTGTGCACCGGCGATCTCGGCTTCGGCGCCGCCCGTACCTACGATCTTGAGGTCTGGCTGCCGGGTCAGGACGCCTATCGCGAAATTTCGAGCTGCTCGACCTGCCGGGACTTTCAGGCCCGGCGGATGAATGCGCGTTACCGTCCCGAAGGCGAGACCAAGGGCACGCGCTTCGTCCATACGCTCAACGGATCGGGCCTCGTCGTCGGGAGGATGCTCGTCGCAATCCTCGAAAACGGCCAGCAGGCCGATGGTTCCGTCATCGTACCGGAGGCTTTGCGGCCCTATATGGGCGGAATGGACCTGCTAGAGCCTCACGATCCGAAGGCGCGCTGATGCGCGTCCTCCTCTCCAACGACGACGGGATCAACGCGCCGGGTTTTGCCGTTCTCGAAGAGATCGCCGCAGCGATCAGCGACGATATCTGGGTCGTCGCGCCGGCCGAGGAGCAATCGGGCGCTGGCCATTCGCTGACCCTGACCCAGCCGCTGCGGCTCCGTCAGCTCGGCGAGAAACGCTATAGCGTCACCGGCACGCCGACCGACGCGGTCATGATGGGGATCAACCTCGTCATGAAAGATAATCCGCCCGATCTGCTGCTCTCCGGCGTCAATCGCGGCGCGAACCTTGCTGAGGACGTCACCTATTCGGGTACCGTTTCGGCGGCGATGGAAGGCGCGCTCGCCGGGGTCCCCTCGATCGCGCTGAGCCAGAGCTATGCCGTCGAGGCGATGGGCAATGATGTGCCTTTCTCGGTGGCCGAAGCCTGGGGCGGCAAGGTGTTGCAGCCCTTGCTCGACTATCGGTTTCCGCCGCGCACGCTGATCAACATCAATTTCCCGGCGCGGCCCGCAGATCAGGTCAAAGGCATCCGCACCGTGACGCAGGGCATGCGCGACTATGGCCGGCTCAAGATCGTCGAAAACAAGGATCCGCGCGGCTTTCCCTATTACTGGTTCGGGCTGGGCCCGATGGTCGGCACGCCCGAACATTCGACGGATCTCGAGGCGATAACCGACGGCTATATCGCGGTAACGCCGCTGCACCTCGATTTGACGCACCATGAGTCTCTCGCCGCGCTCGGCACGATTTTCGACTGACGCATTGATCGCCTCCATCCCCGGCCGAGGCAGCGGCGACGCTGGAAACGCCCGGAAATCGTGGTAAGAGCGGCGCATGCGAGGGCGGGCATCATGGATTTTGCCGATGGCATCGGCGGCGCTGCTTTCTGCCTGCATTCCGGCATCCGCGCCGCCGAGAACGGCGGCGGCACCGTCATCGCCGCCCCCACCCGCCAGTGTGCAACGGACAGCCCAGGAGCCGGTCTGGCGCGCGCATTCGGTGTTCGCGAATGCCGACACCGTCCGGGCGAGCCGCTACACCGTGCAGCCCGGCGACACGCTGAGCGGCATTGCGCGGCAGACGGGCGCGGGTATCGACGCCATCGCCCGCACCAATGCCATCGAGCCGCCCTATCTGATCCAGCCCGGCCGGACGCTCGATATCCCAGGGGGCCGCTACCATCAGGTTCGCCGCGGCGAGACCGGCATCGCCATCGCCCGCGCCTATGGCGTCGACTGGTCGCAGGTCGTGACGCTGAACCATCTCGAAGAGCCCTATATCCTCCGCGTCGACCAGCGTATCCGCCTGCCCAGCGAAGCCGAAGTCTCGTCGATGACGCGCGAGCAGCGTGCCCGCGCTTTCGACCTCGATATCGACGATATCGTGACCGGCGGCGAACCGGCGCTTGCCGAAAACGAGGCAACAACGCCCCCGGTCCGCACCGCCGCGCGCGCATTGCCGCCCGACGCCGCCGTCCGTTCGCCCGCCAATTTCACCGGCCGATTCGGCTGGCCGATAACCGGCCCGATCCTGGCGCGCTTCGGCATCGGCGGCACCGAGGGGCTGCGCAACAATGGCATCGACATCGCCGTCGCCCGCGGCACGCCCGTCCTCGCCTCGGCCGAGGGCGTCGTCCTCTACGCCGGCGCCGAAATCCAGGTTCATGGCGGGCTCGTGCTGCTGAGCCATGGCGATGGCTGGATCACGGCCTATGCCCATCTGGAGGACTTGCAAGTTGCCCGCGGGCAGCGCATCGAGCGCGGCCAGATGATCGCGCGGGCCAGCGACACCGGCCAGGTCGACCGGCCCCAGCTCCATTTCGAAATCCGGCGAAACCGCCAGCCGGTTGACCCGGCCCTTCATCTGCCGGATCTCGGATAATGATGAACTTCGATCGCCGCCAGCCCCAGCAGGAAACGACGGTTGAAATCCGCCGCAAGAGCGGGCTATCGCGATGGATGTCGCTCGTCTTGCGTGCCGCGGTCGTGTTCTTCCTGGTCGGCATCGCGATCGGCGTCCACTGGTTCGACCGCGCGGGCTATGTCGATCATTCGGACGGCAATATCAGCTTCCCCGACGTCCTCTATTTCACGATGGTGACAATCACGACCGTGGGCTATGGCGATATCGTGCCGGTGTCGGACCGCGCGCGGCTGTTCGAAGCCATCCTCGTTACCCCTATTCGCCTTTTCATCTGGCTGATCTTTCTCGGAACGGCCTATGATTTTATGTTACGAAAGAGCTGGAGCCGCTGGCGCATGAGCATCATCCAGAAGAATCTTCACAACCATATCGTGGTTTCAGGGTTCGGCATCTCGGGCTCCGAGGCGGTCGACGAACTGCTGGAGCGCGGGATCGACCCCACCGAGATTGTCGTCATCGACCAGGATCACGGACGGCTGGAAGCGGCCGAAAAGCGTGGCTGCAACGTGATGGAAGGCGATGCCTCACGCGACCGGACGCTGCGCCAGGTGCGCGTCGAGCGCGCCCGTGCGATGATCGTTTCTGCGGGCCGCGACGACACCTCGATCCTCGTCGTGCTGACGGCGCGCGCACTGGCGCCCAAGCTCGCGATCAGCGTCCTCGTGCGCGCTTCGGACAATGAGCGGCTGGCGCGGCAGGCGGGCGCGACCAATGTGATCAACCCGGTGAGCTTTGCCGGGCTGCTGCTCGCTGGTTCGTGCCACGGCCCGCATATTTCCGACTATATGGCCGACCTTGCTTCGGCGACGGGGCGTGTGGCGCTGCGGGAACGCATGGCGACGCATATGGAGGAAGGCCTGCCGCTGGGCGCGCTTCAGACCGGCCTTGGCGTCCGCATCTACCGCAACGGCAAGCCGTTCGGCTTCTGGGAAGAAGAAGCCAAGCAGATCATGGAAGGCGACCTGATCGTCGAGATCGTCGGCAAGCCCGAAGAAATTTAGCCCCGGCTCAGGCGAAGGCGGCGTGGACGCTGCCCATGACCGTGTAGAAGACCAGCCAATAGCCGGCATCGACCATGAACAAGGTTCGTTTCGCGCCCTGGAACAGATAGTTGGTCCACAGGGCCGGCACGATAAAGCCAAGCGCAACGCCGAAGGCCGTCATCACCATCACGCCGAACGCCAAATCCGGATAGGTGGCGAAGACATGGGCCAGCGTCCATGACGCGAGCAGGCTCAGCAGGAATGTGAAGCCGTAGCGCTTGGCCATATCCGCGCCGGTCGAATTTTTTAAATCGTCTTCGGAAATGCCGGCCGCGGTCATCCACAACCTGCCAAACAGCGGCCCATACCAGAGGCCGCCGACGACGAAACCCGCCGCTGCGGCCAGGACTACGGCCAGCCAGTTTACTGCAAAGAGATCCATCGCTCCCCTCCCTTTTTGTTATCCGCCCAATATATCACAAAATCGGAGCGGGAGAATATCCGCGATCCGGTGCGCTCAAACCATGTGACAATTCGCGCAAACCGGCCTATGGCGCGCCGCATCATGGCAACCCGAATTCCCTCCCCGCCCAAGGTCGGCATGGTGTCGCTCGGCTGCCCCAAGGCGCTGGTCGATTCTGAACGCATCCTCACCAAGCTGCGTTCGGACGGCTATGGCCTGTCGCCCGATTTCGAAGGCGCGGACGTGGTGCTGGTCAACACCTGCGGCTTTCTCGACAGCGCCAAGGAGGAAAGCCTCGAAGCGATCGGCGAGGCGATTGCCGAAAACGGCCGGGTGATCGTGACGGGCTGCATGGGCAAGGAGGCAGACGTCATCCGCGCGCGCTTCCCGGATGTCCTCGCCGTCTCCGGGCCGCAGCAATATGAAGACGTTGTCAGCGCCGTCCACGACGCCGCGCCGATGCCGCCCTCGCCCTATGTCGATCTCGTCCCTGAAGCCGGCCTCAAACTCACGCCGCGCCATTACAGCTATGTGAAGATTTCCGAGGGCTGCAACCATCGCTGTGCCTTCTGCATCATACCGTCCATCCGCGGCGATCTTGTGAGCCGCCGGCCGGACGCGGTGCTGCGGGAAGCCGAGAAACTCGTCGCGGCGGGCACGAAGGAACTGCTGATCATCAGCCAGGATACTTCGGCTTATGGGCTGGACCTCAAACACGCCTCATGGCCGTGGAAGGAGGGCGAGGTTCGCGCGCATATGACCGACCTTGCCCGCGAACTCGGCAGGCTCGGCAGGCTCGGCACGGCCGAAAACCCGGTCTGGGTCAGGCTCCACTACGTCTATCCCTATCCGCATGTCGATCACGTCATTCCGCTGATGGCCGAGGGCACAATCACGCCCTATCTCGACATTCCCTTTCAGCACGCCTCGCCGCGCATCCTGAAGGCCATGAAGCGCCCGGCGAACGAAGCGAAAGTGCTGGAGCGGATCGCGAAATGGCGGGACATATGCCCCGATCTCACCATCCGCTCGACCTTCATCGCGGGCTTCCCCGGCGAGACCGAGGAGGATTTCCAGTACCTTCTCGACTGGCTCGACGAAGCCCAACTCGACCGGGTCGGCGCCTTCCGCTTCGAACCCGTCGAGGGCGCGCCCGCCAATGCCCTGCCCGATCCTGTTCCCGAAGAGGTGAAGGAAGAACGCTACGCCCGGCTGATGGAAAAATGCGCCGCGATCTCCGCCGCCAAGCTACAGGCGAAGATCGGCAGCATCCGCAAGATCATCATCGATGTCGCCGATGGCGAGGGCGGCGCGACGGGCCGCTCCGAAGCCGATGCCCCCGAAATCGACGGCGAAGTCCATCTGCGCGACGCGCACGGGCTGGAATCCGGCGATATCGTCGACGTCAGAATCGAGGACGCCGACGAGCACGACCTATTCGGTGTGCCGGAAATCCTGGCCTAGCTGATTCCCGCATTCCTCCGTTCGCGAGACTTGCGGTTCGAGCGGCGGACGAGGAAGATGATCAGCCAGATCACGATCGCGATAAAGACGAGGAGTCCGACCGCCAAAGCGGTCATGACGGTTCCCACCGTCTCCAGCGCTTCCAGCTCGGCGGGCGGCTCGTCCATGCCCTCGACGCTCCAGCCGGTAACCGTCGGCGTGCTGCCGCGCTGATAGGTATTGATGTGCGTGACCGTCCAATAGCTGTCGTCTGTCGTGACGACCGTGAATTCCTTGTTGGTCGGCGCGTTATCGCCAAGGCTCGTGCTGTTCATGCTGTAGCTGATGATCCGGGTCTCACCCTCGCCTTCGGGAAAAGACGCAGCAGCTTGGTCGAACTCTCCCGCGCTGTCCTTCCAGATATCGGGATCGATGACGGCCTCCAGGGCCGCCATGTCGCCCTCGCGCATATCCGAAACGAATTGCTGGACGAAGGCCTGGTCTTCATCCCCGACCATCCGGTCGATCATGCCTTCCATCGTGCAGGCCGCGAGCATCGCCGCGAACAAAATTATCGCTACATTCCTGAATAGTGCCGGCCGCATAACGCTTTCCCCCGATGTGCACATGCGAACGGGCTTGGGTTCGCGCGCGGTTGTGTCTAAATCCATTCTGTGACCGATTATGCCTCTCTCCTGAAGCCTGACAAGGGCCAACACGCCCATGACATCCACCTCGTCAACGAGGCCGGGTTCGAGGAGTGGCTGAAATCCCGCCCCGAACGCGAACGAGAAGCCGTTCGCGCGCAAGGATTCGCGGGCAGGGGATATGAGATTGCGATCCTGCCGGGCGAGAAGGCCGACCAATGGTCCGCGGTGCTCGGCGTCGTCGATCCGGAGGCGCTTTCGACCTGGTGCCTTACCAAGGCGGCGGCAGCGCTGCCCGAAGGCGATTACCGGCTTTCCAAAGGAACGCCAGGCAAGGCGGCGCTCGGCTGGCTGCTCGCGCAATATCGCTTCGATAGCTACAAACAGGCGCCCGATCCTGAAAAGGAACGCATCCTCCACACCGGCGAACCCGCGCCGATCGACGAATATGTCGCGATCGCCGAGGCCACCGATCTCGTGCGCTCGCTCGTCAATATTCCCGCCGGCGATTTCGGCCCCGCGGAATTGCAGGACGCGGTCGAAAAGGCCGCGAGCGACCATGACGCGAAAGTCACCACCACCAAGGGCGCGGGCCTTGCCGACGGCTATCCGATGATCGAAGCGGTCGGCCGGGCAGCGACGCAAGACCGCGCACCGCGGCTGATCGAGCTCGAATGGGGCAACGACAAGCATCCGCGCCTTGCCATTGTCGGCAAGGGCGTGGCCTTCGATTCCGGTGGGCTCGACATCAAGAGCGCCGCCGGCATGCGCTGGATGAAGAAGGATATGGGCGGCGCGGCGCACGCACTGGCGCTGGCGGTGCTGGTCATGCGTCTCAAACTGCCGGTCCGCCTGCACTTGCTGATCCCGGCGGTCGAGAATGCCGTCGCCGGCAACGCCTTCCGGCCCGGCGACATCATCAAGAGTCGCAAGGGGCTGAGCGTCGAAATCGGCAATACCGATGCCGAGGGACGATTGATCCTCGGCGATGCTCTCGCCAAGGCGTGCGAGGACAACCCGGAACTGATCATCGATTTCGCAACGCTCACCGGCGCGGCGCGCACCGCATTGGGGCCGGACCTACCTGCCTTATTCACCGACGATGACGATCTCGCCGCGGCGCTCTCCGACGCGGGCACGGCGATCGACGACCCGGTCTGGCGGCTGCCGATCTGGAGCGGCTATGAAGAGTGGATGAAGTCCGAGATCGCGGATCTTTCCAACAATTCGGCTGTGCCGATGGCTGGCGCGACGACGGCGGCGATATTCCTCCGAAAATTCGTCGAACCGGGCACGCTTTGGGCGCATTTTGACACTTTCGCCTGGCGTTCTGCGGCCAAGCCCGGACGCCCCAAAGGCGGCGAAGCGCTGGGCCTGCGGGCGAGCTGGGAAATGCTGAAAGCGCGGTATAAAAACGGCTAGGAGAGGGAACCTGCTTTGCGGATGAAACAATGCCTCGCTTCGATGGTTGATACCATAGCCCGGGTCAGCGGCCCCAAGTGAAGCAGGAGTGCGTAATGGCTTCGAGCCCCCTCGATACATGGATGGAAGCACTGGTCGCCCATATCCGCTCCGGTCGGCCCGATCTTACCAACCGGCAGATGGCATTGATGATAATCGTCTGTCGCACGCCCGGCCCGCATACCGTGCGCGGCCTCGCCGCCACGCTGAAGGTTTCCAAGCCGGTCATCACGCGCGCCTTGAATACCCTCTCCGCACTCGGCTATCTGCGGCGCCAGCGCGATGAAAACGACCGTCGAAGTGTAATCATCGCCCACACACGAAACGGGGCGCGCTTTCTTGAACGATTCGAAAAACTCCTCCAGCCAACCAAGCCCAAGGCCCGGAAACCCGCAGCCGCCAAATAAGCTCAGCTCCACGCGTCTCAGCTTTTCCCTGGGCCGCACGCCGGCGCTCGATCCGCGCATCCACGCCTTTCGCGGCGACTGCGCCGATATCGCGCTCGCCGACCGGCTGGCCCTGCCCCACTATATCGCACCCGTCGAACGCCGGATCGCGGTACCCGTTGCGGATCTTCGCGCCGATCCGTCCGATGAGGCCGAGCTCGGTTCGCAGCTTCTCCATGGCGAGCGTTTCGCGCTGCTGGCGGACGAGGATGGCTGGGCCTGGGGCTATGGGCTGCACGATGGTTTCGTCGGCTTCCTGCGGCCCGATGCGCTGGGCCCGATCTCCGAACCGAGCCATGTCGTCGCGGTGCCGCGAACAGAGGGCGGGCTGTTCCTCGCAAGCCGCGTCGGCGGCGCGATCGATGGCGACAGCCTCGTCACCGAAACCGGCCCGATCCCGCTCACCGATCTGCTGCCGATCGGTAAGAGCGTCGATGATCCGGTTGCGATTGCCGAAAGCCTGATCGGCGCGCCCTATCTGCTCGGCGGACGCAGCGCGCTCGGCATCGATTGCTCGGGCATCGTCCAGATTGCCTATGGCATGGCTGGCCTTGCCGTTCCGCGCGACAGCGACCTGCAGCTTGCGGCCGTCGGCGAGGATATATCCGAAGGCAATCCGCTCAAACGCGGCGATATCGTCTTCTTCCCTGCCCATGTCGGGCTGATGACGGATGGCGAGACGCTCCTCCATGCCAGCGGCCATGCCGGCCGGGTGACGACCGGGCCCTTGGCGGAAGCGGTTGCGCGAATCGGCGAAAAGCACGAAACGCCCGTGCTTGCGAAGCGCAGGGTGAGATCATGACTATTTCGGTCTTTATCGACGGCAGCCACGGCACGACGGGCCTCGAAATCCGCGAGCGGCTTGCCGCGCGCGGCGAAATCGCGCTGATCGAACTTAGCGACGCCGAGCGCAAGGACGACGGCGCGCGGCGCGACGCGCTTCACGCCGCCGATTTTGCCGTGCTCTGCCTGCCCGACGATGCGGCACGCGGCGCCGTTGCGCTAGCCGAAGGCTCGCGCGTCCGTATCATCGACGCCTCGACCGCGCACCGGACAACCCCCGGCTGGGTTTACGGCTTTCCCGAACTGGAGTCCGGACGGCGCGAAGAGATCGCCGGCGCCGCCCGCGTCTCCAACCATGGCTGCTATGCCGCGACCTTTCTCGCGCTCGTGCGCCCGCTGGTGCGCGCCGGCCTGCTGCCCGCCGACTATCCGGTGACCGTCAACGCGACGTCGGGCTATTCGGGCGGCGGCAAGGCGATGATCGCCGAATTCGAAAGCGGCAGCGCCCCAACCGCCTTCCGCAACTATGCGCTGGCGCTGCAGCACAAGCATATCCCGGAAATGCACGAACATTCCGGCCTCGTTGCGGCGCCGCTCTTTTCGCCATCGGTCGCCAACACCTATCGCGGCATGATCGTGGAGGTGCCGCTGCACCTTTCCGCGATGGCGACCGACGCTGCGGCAATCCGCGCCACGCTCGCCGAAGCCTATGCCGATAGCCACGTCGTTACCGTGCTCGGCGAGGCGAAGACCGCGGCGCTCGACTTCGTGACCATCGAACGCTGCGCCGGCACGGACCGGCTGGAAATCATGGTCTTCGCCAACCCCGTAACCGGCCAGGCGCGGCTGTGCGCGGTACTCGACAATCTCGGCAAGGGCGCAGCGGGCAATGCCGTACAGAGCCTCAACATCATGGCCGGGCTCGATGAAATTGCCGGATTAAGACTATAGTCCCCGTACTTATCCCCAATTTATTCACATTTCCCGCCGATTACGGTAGGGAGTAGCTGGGTCTGCACAAAAGGGGGGCTGCCGTGAACACCGTTCTCAGCACCAAACCGCCAACATGGTTTCGAGTCACCGCCGTTATCCTATTGATATGGAACGGTTTCGGCGTTTTCCAATATCTCATGTTCTCGCTCGCCACCCCCCAACAGCTGGCCATGCAAGTCGAAGATGAGGCCATATATAATTTTATCGCGACGGTACCTTCCTGGGTAACCGGCGCTTTCGCGGTGGCTGTCTTTGCGGGACTTGTCGGCTCGACGGCGCTGGTCGCGCGCAAGATGTGGGCGCGATCGATGTTGATCCTGTCGCTCCTGGCCGTCCTCGTCCAGCATTTCTGGACGTTCGTGCTAAGCGACTATCTTGCCTTGGCCGGACCCATGGCCGCGATCAGCCCGATCGCCGTCATCACCGTCGCCGCCTTCGAAATCTGGATGGCGCACAAGGGCATCAAGCGCGGCTGGCTGCGTTAGACGGTCAGTCCCGCGCGGCCTACATCTCGCCGCGCTGGCGGCGGATCGCATACCAGCGTTCGACATTGCGCCGATGCTCGGCATGGGTTTCGGCGAAGATATGGCCGCCCTCGCCATTGGCGACGAAGAACAGCGCATCGGTTTCCGCCGGGTTGAGCACCGCCTCGATCGCCTCTCGCCCGACATTGGCGATCGGGCCGCGCGGCAGCCCGTCCATCGCATAGGTGTTGTAGCCGTTTTGCTGGGCGATTTCCGAACGCCGGATACGGCGGCCGAGCGGGCGGCCCTGCGTGACCGGGTAGATGATCGTCGGATCGGCCTGAAGCCGCATCCCGATACGCAGCCGGTTCGAATAGACGCCAGCGATGATCGGGCGTTCCGCGGCAACCCCTGTCTCCTTCTCGACGATCGATGCGAGGATCACGGCTTCGCGCGGGCTGCGGACGACGGTGTTCGGGCTGCGCGCCTCCCATAGCCGGGCAAGCTCGCGCTCCATCGCTGACTGCATCCGGGCGACGACCGCGGCCCGGCTCTCCCCGCGCTCATAGGCGTAGCTGTCGGCGAGCAGCGATCCTTCGGCAGGAACCGGGATTTCGCCCGTCAGGAGGTCGTTCGCCATCAGCCGGTCATGCACGAGCACCGAAGGCATCCCCTCGGGGATCGTCACGAAACGCTGGACGGGCACCGCTTGCTGCAGGATGCGCAGAACTTCGCCCTGGCTGACCTCGGCCGGCATCTCATATTCGCCGGCGCGAATCGGCGCGCTACCGCCCAGAAACCGCGCGAATGTCAGGAAGCGGTCGGCCGAACTGATAACACCCGCTTCTTCCAGCCTGTGCGCGGCGTCGGTCAGCGTCATGCCATCGTCGATAGTGATCGTCGTCGTCTCTTCCAGCGGGCCGGCCCCGCGCCAGCCGCCATAGGCCGCAATCGCGGCGAACAGCGCTAGCGCCGCGACGAGCGCAAGCGCGATGCGTCCATATTTTCGCATCGAGGGGCCTAGACGACCTTCATCACGAGACTGGCATTGGTGCCCCCGAAACCGAAACTGTTGTTGAGCACCGCCTTCACCTTGCGCTCCCGTGCCTTGTGCGGAACGAGGTCCATGCCTTCGGTGCCGTCCTCGGGATCGTCGAGGTTGAGCGTCGGCGGCACGATCTGGTCGCGCATCGCGAGGATGCAGAAGATCGATTCCACCGCGCCGGCACCGCCCAAAAGGTGGCCGATCGCCGATTTGGTTGAGCTCATCGACAGCGAATTCGCGGCATCGCCAAACAGGTGCTTCACCGAATTCAGCTCGATAAGATCGGCCATGGTCGAGGTGCCGTGCGCGTTGATATAGTCGATATCCGCGACATCGACGCCCGCCTTGCGCAGCGCCATTTCCATCGAGCGATAGGCGCCCAGCCCCTCGGGATGCGGAGCCGTCACATGATGGGCATCGCCCGTCAGGCCATAGCCGACAACCTCGGCGTAGATATTCGCGCCGCGCGCCTTGGCCCGCTCATATTCCTCAAGCACGATAACGCCCGCGCCCTCACCCATCACGAAGCCACTGCGGCCCTTGTCATAGGGGCGGCTTGCCGCTTCCGGATCGTCGTTGCGATCGGTGCAGAGCGCTCTGGCTTGCGCGAAGCCGGCGATGCCTATCGGGCAGATCGCGCATTCGGACCCGCCGGCGAGCATGACATCGGCATCGTCGAGCGCGATCATCCGCGCGGCGTCCCCGATCGAATGCGCGCCGGTCGAACAGGCGGTCACGACGGCGTGGTTCGGGCCCATCAGGCCGTATTTGATCGAGACCTGTCCGGAGATCAGATTGATGAGGCGGCCATGGACGAAATGCGGGCTGACGCGACCGGGGCCTTTCTCGGCCAGCAGCAGCGATTCGCTTTCGATACCCGGAAGGCCCCCGATGCCCGACCCGATGGAAACGCCGGCGCGGAAGCGCTCTTCCTCGGTCATGTCGGTGAGCCCCGCATCCTCGATCGCCTGACCGGCGGCATCGATGCCATAGACGATGAACGGATCGACCTGGCGCTGGATCTTGTGTTCGACCCGTAAACCCGGATCGAAGCCGAATTCGTGCTCGGGCGGCTTTATCTCGCAGGCGATCCTGCATTTCTGGTCGACGGGATCGAACCGGGTGATCTGGCCCGCGCCGGACTTGCCGGCGAGCAGGTTTTTCCAGGTCATCCCAACGTCGCCGCCCAAAGGCGTGACGAGACCCAGTCCGGTGACGACTACACGGCGCATTTCAAACACTCCTCAACGCGAAGAAAAACGGCTCCCCGATCATCTAGGCCGGAGAGCCGTTTTGACAAATTTCGGCTCGGTCGGCTGACCGGGCTATGATTGCCCCCGATTAACGGGTTTTCGGCAATCAGGCGTTCTGCTTGTCGATATAGGCGATCGCGTCCTTCACGGTCGCGATGTCTTCGGCGGCATCATCGGGAATCTCGACGCCGAACTCTTCCTCGAACGCCATGACCAGTTCGACGATGTCGAGGCTGTCTGCGCCCAGATCATCGATGAAGGCGGCATCCTCGGTCACCTTGTCGGCCTCGACGCCGAGATGCTCGGTGACGATCTTTTTCACACGATCGGCGGTGTCGCTCATGAATTATCCTTTGCTTTTCTGATTCCAGATTTTCCTAGTAGCCCGCGCTTTCTGGCGCAAGCCCCGTTCATTCGCAGCGAAGGGTTATAACATCGCCATTCCGCCGTTCACATGCAAGGTTTGTCCTGTCACATAAGCGGCTTCGTCGGAGGCCAGATAAATGGCAGCGGCCGCGACGTCCGCGCCTTCGCCCAGTTTACCGGCGGGAATCCGCCCCAGAAGCGCTTCTTTCTGCGCTTCGGGCAGTTCATCGGTCATCGGCGAGGTGATGAAACCCGGCGCGACGCAATTGACGGTGATGCCGCGGCTCGCAACTTCCTGCGCCAGCGCTTTCGACATGCCGACGAGCCCGGCCTTGGATGCGGCATAGTTGGCCTGCCCCGGATTGCCGGTCGCCCCCACGACCGACGTGATCGAGACGATACGGCCGGCGCGCGCCTTCATCATTGGGCGCAGCGCCGCGCGGGCCAGCCGGAAAGCGGCCTCCAGATTCACCCGGATCACCACGTCCCATTCCTCGTCCTTCATCCGCATGGCGAGGTTATCGCGGGTGACGCCGGCATTGTTGACGAGGATATCGAGCTGGCCCAGCGCCGCGATCGCGGCGGGCACCAGCGCATCGACCGCATCGGAATCGGAAAGGTTGCACGGCAGGATCACGGGATCGCCGCCGATCTCGGCCGCCACCGCCTTCAGCGCATCCTCGCGCGTTCCCGACAGCGCGACGCGCGCGCCTTGCGCGGCTAACGCCTTGGCGATGGCGGACCCGATGCCGCCCGAAGCGCCGGTCACCAGCGCGGTTTTGCCTGAAAGATCGAACATCATTTTTCCTTACAGAGTTTTCGCCAACGCCTCGACATCATCCATCGAGACCAGGCTTTGCTGATCGGCCTCGGGCGCGATGCGTTTGACCATCGGGGCGACGACCTTGCCGCCGAACTCGATGAAATGGGTTACGCCCTGTTTCGCCATCTCCTCGATGCTTTCGCGCCAGCGGACCATCGCCGTCACCTGCTCGACAAGCAGCCCGCGGATCGCCTCATGCTCGCCGACCGGCGAGGCCGTGACATTGGCATAGAGCATCGCGGCAAGCGGATGGATTTCGACGCCTTCGAGCGCCTCGGCCATCGCATCGGCGGCGGGCTTCATCAGCGGACAGTGGAACGGCGCCGAAACGGCAAGCGGCATAGCCCGGCGCGCGCCGCGATCCTTGCCAAGATCGCAGGCGCGCTCGACCGCGGCCGTGTGCCCCGAGATCACGATCTGCCCCGGCGCATTGTCGTTGGCGATCACGCACACTTCGACGTCGGCCGCCTCTTCGACAACCGCCTCGGCGGCATCGAAATCGAGGCCGAGGAAAACCGCCATCGCGCCCTCGCCGACCGGCACGGCGGCCTGCATCGCCTGGCCGCGCCGCTTGAGCAGCTTTGCGGTCGTCGAAAGATCGAAGGCACCCGCCGCGCACAGCGCCGTATATTCGCCAAGGCTGTGGCCCGCGACGAAATCGGCCGTGCCGGCAAGCGCGATCCCACCTTCCTTCTCCAGCACGCGCAGCACGGCGATGGCGTTGGCCATGATCGCGGGCTGGGCGTTCTCGGTCAGTATCAGTTCGTCTTCCGGCCCCTCGCGCATCAGCTTGGACAGATTCTGGCCGAGCGCCTCGTCGACCTCCTCGAACACTTCGCGGGCCGCCGCGCTCGCCTCGGCAAGGTCCTTGCCCATGCCGACGGCCTGACTGCCCTGCCCCGGAAAGATAAATGCACGCATTATTGACCCCTGATTGTTTGCGCTCCGACTAGGCAGCGGCGCGCTGCAAGGCAAGCGTTCGGCAGTTCCGGCAATCCATCGCCGGCCTGGCAATATTTGGGAATCGGGGCGCTATTCGTCGGTTGCTTCGCCCTTGGGCGGCTGCAGCACGATCCGGAAAGCGGCGCGCGCACGGGCAACGGTTTTTCCGTCCGCCCGGATATCGGCCTCGGCATGACAATTGCTTCGTCCGGCTTTCGAGAACACCGTGTCGAACTCCAACCATTGTCCCAATTTCGCGACGCCGAGATAATCGACGGTCATCGAGGTGGTCCACAGATTCTGTACCTTTTGCCCCGCCGCGCGCAACTTGAGCGCACTCGACATGCCCATCGCCTGATCGGCGAGCGCCGCGAACAGCCCGCCATGAACGGTCCCCCGCGAATTGCAATGCGGTTCCCGCACCACCAGCCCGATCACCAGCCGGTCCGGCTCCGCCCGGCAAAGGAGCGGACGCCAAGGCTCCAGCAGCGGACTTTCGCGCGTGAACGGTTCAAAACCGTCCGGAGGATCTTGAGCAGCATCGGCCATCCACAGATTGGACGGGCCAATACCGTGCCTGTCAAGATTAGGAGGCGTAACTTTCCGGCCAGCCGCAGCGAAGCACTAAAAATCAGACTGTGCGCAAGGGGGACGAAATCATGGACAACACAGTCAAACGCGCCGGTACGATCATCGCCATCGCGCTGATCCTCAGTATCGCGACGCAGATCTTCTACATGGCAACGCTCGGCGGACCGCAGCCGTCGGACCCGGCAGCAGGCGTGACCCATGCCGATGTCATTGCCTATTTCACCGACCGCTGGAACGAGATCGCTACCGTGTGGATGATCGAACTTGCGGCCTTTGCGCTGATAGCGATCGGGGCACTGGTCGCGATGACGCGCGGCGCCGCCGCGCCATGGGCCTGGGGCGCCTTGTCGCTGGCGGGCCTGTTCAACCTCGTCCAGCTCGCTTTCGGCCTTGCCATGTTCCGCCCCGCCTCCACGGCGGATGAAGCGCTCGCCCCGATCGCGACAACCTTCGTCGGCGGCGCCTTTTTCTTCTATTTTCTCGCCAAAGCGCTGATCGGCCTCGCCGGTATCGGCTTCGGCCTCGCTTTATGGCGCGGGGCATCACCGATGACGAAGATCGTCGCGATCCTCAGTGTCGTGGTCGGCGCGGCAGCGGCCGCCGCCAATATCGCTACCCTGCCGCAGGGAACCGCGTTGATTTTCCCCGCAGGCGCTACCGGCACGGCGGCGGCGCTGTTCACCGGCCTGGCAGCGATGCTCGTCACCCGACAAGCTAGCGGCGAGAAATAACGGCCAGACCGCGCCCCGAAACTCGCCGCTCGACACATTTTGGCCCTTGCCACTGCCGTCGCCGCGTGCATTATGCTGCAATGCACAACGAACGAATCTTCAAGCCGACGGACGGAAAATCATGAGTGAGGCAAGACTGCAGCTTATGGAGGGTATCGCGCGCCAAAAGGCCGTTCTTGCCCACTATAACGGAAACCAGATGAAGCTGGCGCCGCATTTGCTGTTCGAGCGCCACGGCGATCTTTTCGTCAGCGCCCTGAATATGAGCAAGAACTGGCGGTCGGACGACGAGCGCCGGCTCGGCCATTTCAAGCTCGACGGCCTTGCCGGGACCGAACTGACCGAAGAAGGCTTCGATCCCCTGCCCTCGTTCGAGCCCGCAGCGCCGAAACCCGACGATACGCTTCTCCTCGCAATCTAGGCGCGCATTTCTCCCACCGGTCGATCACTCCTGACACTATGCTGTCAGGAGGGGTGTGCGATTGGTGCATCGGTCCTAACCCGATAAGGAGAACACCGATGACCGAACAATATCCCAACCGCATCGCCTGGGTGGAAATTCCCGCCGCCGATCTGGATCGCGCCATCGCCTTTTACGAAACCGTAATCGGCGAAAAGCTGACGCGCGACGATACCGGCCCGAACCCGATGGCCCTGCTGCCCTATCCCGGCGGCACCGGCGCATCCGGCCATCTCTATCCCGGGACACCCGCGAAAAAAGGCGAAGGCAACACCGTACATGTCGCCGTCGATGCCGAGCTCGACGAAGTTATGGCCCGGGTCGGCGAAGGCGGCGGCGAAATCGCATCCGACGTGATCAAGATTCCCTTCGGATCCTTTTTCTACGCCATCGATACCGAGGGCAATTCCGTCGGCTTCTTCAAGGTATAGTCGATGCGCCGGGCCGACCGCCTCTTTCAGATTGTCCAATATCTGAGAGGCGGCCGGCTCGTCACCGCTGCCATGCTGGCCGAACGCCTCGAAGTTTCCGAACGCACCATCTATCGCGATATCGCCGATCTCCAGTCGACCGGCGTGCCGGTCGATGGCGAAGCGGGCATCGGCTATATCATGCGCAGCGGCTTCGACCTGCCCCCGATGATGTTTACCCATGACGAAATCGTCGCGCTGGTCGCCGGCGCCCGCATCGTCCGCTCCTGGGGTGGCGTCGCGATGGCGCGCGCGGCCGAGGAAGCGCTGGTGAAGATCGAGGCGGTGCTGCCCGAGCAGGACCGCGCCCGCGTTACCGATACCAAGGTCTTCGCGCCATATATGGGCATCAGCGACGAGACCCGGCAGGCGATCGATGAATGCGAGACGGCGATCGAAGCGCGTGCCGTGCTGTCGCTCGACTATCGCGACGAAGAGGGCGCGGCGACCGACCGCGACGTCCAGCCGCTGGGGCTGTGGTTCTGGGGCAAGGTATGGACCCTCGTCGCCTGGTGCGAGCTGCGCGAAGATTTCCGCATGTTCCGGCTGGACCGGATTACGGGGATGAAAGCGGCGGGGCGGACCTACAAGCCCGTGCCGGAACGCTCGCTCGCCGAATGTTTGCGCCAGATCGAGGCGCAACACGGGCCTCAGCGTTAAGCACCGCACGCACCGCTTTTCCTGTCCTGCATCCGCCGCCCATGCGATACCGGGATCAACGCATCTGGGCACGGAAGCACGGTCTTGGAAAACCGCCCTTCTCCCTTGCCAATCGGGCATGGTTCGCCTAAATGGCCGGCTTCCGGGGCGGAAGCATTGCTTTTCCGCCCCTGATTTATTGAGAAGAAAGCCGGAGGGGCGTTCGCATGGTGCGGCGTCAGCGATCGGCCAATGAAGGAAAAGAAGCATGGCTCTTTACGAGCATGTCTTCCTCGCGCGTCAGGACCTGGCACAAGCCCAGGTCGACAGCCTGGCCGAGGAAGCGACCAAGATCATCGAGGCGAATGAAGGCAAGGTGACGAAGACGGAGACCTGGGGTCTCAAGTCGCTTGCCTATCCGATCCAGAAAAACCGCAAGGCGCATTTCGTATTGCTCCATGTCGACGCGCCGGGCTCGGTCGTCGAGGAACTGGAACGCCAGACCCGCATCAACGAGGACGTCATTCGCTATATCACCATCAAGGTGGACGAGCATGAAGAAGGCCCGTCGGTGATGATGCGCAAGAGCGACCGCGACAAGCGCCGCCGCGACGAAGATCGCGGCGACCGCAAAGACAATAATTAGACCGGCGACAGAGGAGATATAAATCATGGCACGCCCATTTTTCCGCCGTCGCAAGAGCTGCCCCTTTTCGGGCAAGGAAGCGCCGGTCATCGACTATAAGGACGTCAAGCTGCTCCAGGGGTTCCTCTCCGAGCGCGGCAAGATCGTTCCTTCCCGCATCACCGCCGTTTCGGCGAAAAAGCAGCGCGAGCTGGCCCGTGCGATCAAGCGCGCCCGCCATATCGGCTTGCTGCCCTACATCGTGAAATAGGAGCAGAACCATGGAAATCATTCTGCTCGAACGCGTAGGCAATCTCGGCAAGATCGGCGACATCGTCTCCGTAAAGGACGGCTTCGCCCGCAACTTCCTGCTGCCGAACAAAAAGGCCCTGCGCGCCAATGACGCGAACAAGGCCGTTTTCGAAGCCAATCGCGAACAGCTCGAAAAAGACAATGAAGAACGCCGCGCGGCCGCCGAACAGGAAGGCTCGAAGCTCGAAGGCATGACGATCGAACTGATCCGTCAGGCCTCGAACACCGGCCAGCTTTATGGTTCGGTTTCGGTCCGCGACATCGTGCTGGCGCTTGGCGAAAAAGGCGAATCCGTCACCAAGCAGCAGGTCGTTCTCGAACGCCCGATCAAGGCAATCGGCATGTACGACATCGCCGTAAACCTGCACGCCGAGGTCGACGTCACGGTAAAGGTCAATGTCGCGCGCTCGCCCGAAGAGGCCGAGAAACAGGCGCAAGGCATCGATATCATCGCCGAGATGTTCGAACAGGCGCAGGCCGACATTGTCGAGGAATTCAACCCCGACGCCGAACCCGGCGAGATCGCCGCGATCGAAGACGAGGAAGAAGAGGCCGTCGAACCGGTTCCGGCTCCCAAGGCTGCCGATTCCGAAGCTGAAGACAGTGCCGAAGACGCTTCCGCTGAGGACGCCGAAGAGGCCGCTCCGGCCGAAGAGGAAGCTTCGACCGAAGAGACTGCTCCCGAAGCTACGGACGAAACTCCCGCAGAAGACGGCGAAGAGAAGGCCTAGGCCCCTCGAAGCAATTATGGGCGGGCGGCGTGCCATGACTTTCGGGTCTGGCGCTCCGCCCGCCTCTCTTTTAGGCAGGGGCCATGACGAGCCCCCTCGCTGAAGCCTTTGCGCAAGGCCCAACCTGGTTTCCCCAGCAGATCGACGCGGCAACAGATCGCGTTCTGCTCGTGAAGGTGACCGAGGAGGAGTATCGCAAGGCGAGCTTCCTCGATCAGCGGATGCTCGGCCCCCATAGCCAGCCGCGATGGGCGTCCTGGGCGGAACTAGAGGCGGCGGCCCAGGCCAAACGCCGCGATGCCGACTTCATCTTTCATATCGGCCATGTCGGATCGACCTTGATCTCTCGCCTGCTCGGCGAGATCGACGGCGTCTTCGGGCTTCGCGAACCGCAGATTCTCCGCAACCTCGCCGATCTCGATGCCCTGCGCACGAAATCCGGTTCGCCCTGGCCGCCCGCGCGGTTCGAGGACCGGTTCGGCACGATTATCGGCTGGCTCTCGCGCACCTTCGATCCCGGCGATCGCGTAATGATCAAGGCGACGAGCTTCGTCAGCGAGATCGCGCGCGACCTGATGGGCGCCAATCGCAAGGCACTGTTCCTCACATTGCCGGCCGAACGCTATATCACCGCCATCCTGTCCGGAGAGAATTCGCGGCAGGAACTGGCGGTTCTGGGAACCTCGCGGCTCAACCGCTTGCATGCCCGGATGGGCCGCGAGCCCTGGCATCTATGGGCCCTGTCCGAACCCGCCCGCGCGGCGATGAGCTGGCTATCCGAAATGGCCGCACTCGATGCCGCGGCAAAGACCGGCTCCAAAGACAACATCCTGTGGCTCGATTTCGATACATTCCTCGGCGATCCAGCGGAGGGGCTTCTCGGGATAACCCGGCATTTCGGCCGTCCGCTTGACGAGGCCCAGGCCATCGCGCTCGCCAAGAGCCCGATCATGGGCCAATATTCAAAGGCGCCCGAATATGGCTACGACGCCCGGCAGCGCGAGCAACTGCTGGCCGAGACGCGCGAAGCCCATGCCGAAGACCTTGCCGAAGCCAGGGCATGGCTGGACGAGGCGGCGGCGATGGACGATAGGCTCGCACACATCATTGCGGCACACAGCTGAAGCGGGGAGCCATGTTCAAGCATATTTACGGCCTTCTCAACGGACAGGAATTGGCGGAGCTGCGCGAGATCGCCGCCGCGGCGACCTTTGTCGACGGCAAGATCTCCAACCCTCATTCGCAAGTGAAGCACAATCTGCATCTGAACGACGAGGATGCCTATAAGCGCTCATCCGCGATCATGGCCGGCGCGCTGATGCGGAACGAGGAGTTCCGGGCGTTCGCGATACCGAAGAAAATCGCGCCGCCGCTGATCACCCGTTACGAGCCCGAGATGCGCTACGGCCTGCATCCCGACATGGCATTCATGCGGACGCATGAAGGGCCGATCCGGTCGGACCTCAGCTGCACGATCTTCCTGCAGGACCCGGCCAGCTATGAAGGCGGCGAGCTCCACATTAAACTCGGCGATGGCAATCTACGCTTCAAGGGCGAGCTCGGATCGGCAATCGTCTATCCCTCGACCACGCTTCACGAGGTGGAAAAGGTCACGAGCGGTGAACGGCTTGTCGGCATCACCTTCATCGAAAGCCAGATCGCGGATCCCGCGAAGCGCGAACTGCTCTACGAACTGAATGAAGTCGCCGCGGTCGAGGGTGCCAACATATCGGTCGAAAGTTATACGAGATTGCAGGCGGTGCAGCAGAACCTCTTTCGCCGCTGGGGCGATTGCTAGGAAGGCACTAGGCTCCGCAATGCCATTCGGCGCGCAGCTCGGCTTCGCCTTGCTGCCCGTCGTCGCGAACGATCACAGATGCTTGCTTTACCGTCACCGTGTCGATCTGCTCGCCCTCGCCTTCTTCGGGCGTCACGATGATCGTAATCGCGCCGGCGGTGAATTCGCCGCCATCCCAAAGCACGTCGAGATCGCCTTCGAACGCAAAGTGGCGCAGCGTGCCATAAGGCCGCGCGATCGCATCGCCTTCTACCGCGACGAGCAGCGATTTGCCGTCCTGTTCCACGCTGCAACCGGCCCCCGGCTCCAGTTCCGCTTCGATATCGACGCGCGCGACCGCGGCCAGCGCTGGTGCCTCGATCTCGGGCGGCGCATCGACCGGGGTCAACGCCTGCACGGCATCGCCTTCCTCGACGGTCGAGGTCACCTGAGTTTCTCCGTCGCCGCTGCTGCACGCAGCCAGCGCCAGCATGCCGCCCGCCAAAAGGATCGCCGATTTACGCCTCACGATATTCATGTCCGTCAGTTCTTTCCGTTTATCGGGCGGGCTCAATAGCCCATCAGCGACAGCACTTCCTTGCGGCTGCGATCATCGTCGAGGAAGCAGCCCAGCAGCCGCGACGTCATCATCCTGACGCCCGGCGTGCGCACGCCCCGCGCCGTCATGCAACTATGGCTGGCGCATATGACAACCGCTACCCCGCTCGGCTGCAGATTGTCCCAGATGCATTGCGCGATTTCCGCGGTCAGCCGTTCCTGCACCTGCAAGCGGCGGGCATATCCGTTGAGCACACGCGCCAGCTTCGAAATCCCGACCACCCGTTCCTTGGGCATATAGGCGATCGAAGCGGTGCCAATGATCGGCGCCATGTGATGCTCGCAATGCGACTGGAAGGGAATGTCCTTCAGCAGCACGAGTTCGTCATAACCGCCCACTTCCTCGAAAGTTCGGGAAAGATGGGCGGCGGGATCCTCGTCATAACCCTGGCAATATTCCTTCCAGGCCCGGCCGACGCGCTTGGGCGTATCCGCAAGCCCTTCGCGGGTCGGGTCGTCGCCGGCCCAGCGGATCAGGGTGCGGATCGCATCCTGCACGTCATCGGGCACGGCGATCTTTCCAGGTTCACCCACAAGATCGCCGTCCACGGCATGGTCGTATTCGCTCATAGGGCGACTCTTTCCAGAAATGCGCCGCAATTGCCAGTGGAAGCGCGTGTTGCCGCGTTCCTGCAAAGGCGGAACGGGCCAAAAGAAGAAGCAATGCCGGGCGCTAGCGCATTGGGTCGGCGCGTACGAGACGGCCGCGATCGACGCGCAGATCGGGCGCGGAGTGAGGAACGACCAATCGCGGCGCGGCGCGGCCCTTCGCGCCGGCATAGCGCGCGACCGGATGGCTGCGCGCGGCAAATTTCGAATCGATGCGAACGAGGCCCTGCGGGGCGAAACGAAAGACGGACATGGCGTATTCTCCTTGATCCCTCGAATAGCAGATTTGACGGCTTTCGGCTAACAAGTCCACCGCGCGCAGAGCCCGATTGACGGCTGAACCGGCAGGCTAATCTCTTCGTTTGGGAAATGGTGCGCCCGACAGGATTCGAACCTGTGGCCCCCAGATTAGGAATCTGATGCTCTATCCGACTGAGCTACGGGCGCCCGCCGCGCTGGTTACGCGGCGGTCCGGAAAGCGTCAATTGTCCGTTTTCGGCGGCCGAACCGGAAGCGGGAGCTGCGACACGGGAACGCCGTCCTCGATCAGCGATTTTGCGTCCTCGAGGGTCGTTTCGCCATGGATGGGACGCTCGTCGATCGCTCCGTCATGCATGGCGCGGGCCTCCTTCGAGAAATCCTTGCCGACATAGTCCGATTTTTCGAGCGCTTTTGCCTGCGCCTCGGCCAGCGTCGCAAGCATTGCCTTCATCGCGGCGGGATCGGGCTGTCCGCCGTCCTCGCTCGCATGGGCCATTGGAACGCTTTTACCGTTCTCCCGGCCGCCCTTGTTGCCCTTGGCGCCCACGGCAGGCGCCATCACGGCTTTGGAAATATCCTCGGTGCCGCATACCGGGCAGGCGACGAGCCCGCGTTGCTTCTGCTCCTCATAATCGGCACTCGATCCGAACCAGGCCTCGAACACATGGCCCATCGGCGCGCATTGGAGATCGAAGACGATCACGCTGCGCCTTCCGGCGCGGCAAAGGCACGGCGATGCGACAGGACGGGGATGCGGCTGCGCACGTCTTCCAGGCGCGCGGCATCGATGTCCGCGAAACCGAGGCCGATCCCCTCGCCCATGTCGAGCAGCACATCGCCCCAGGGATCGACGACCAGGCTGTGACCATAGGTCTCCCGGCCGTCCTCATGCTGGCCGGACTGGGCGGCCGCGACGACGAACGCGGCTGATTCGATCGCCCGGGCGCGCATCAGCACATGCCAGTGTGCTTTACCGGTCGGCACCGTGAAGGCGGCGGGAATGGCGAGCAGTGTCGCCCCGGCATCGCTGAGACTGCGGTAGAGATCGGCAAAGCGCAGGTCGTAGCAAACCGAAAGGCCCAGGATCCCGAGCGGCGTTTCGACGATCCGCGCCGCCTCGCCCGCGTCATAGACCGAGGATTCGCGCCAGCTTTCGCCGGTATCGAGATCGACGTCGAACAAATGGATCTTGTCGTAACGCGCGCGAATTTCGCCCTTGTCGTCGATCACGAAACCGCGATTGACGAGACGGTCGGGATCCGTGTCCGAACGCAGCGCCAGCGAGCCGATATGCACCCAGATGCCGGCCTCTGCCGCTGCTGCGCGCACCGCGGCTAGGACAATATCGTCGGCTTCGGCTTTCAGATGGTCGGCGGCGCGCTTGCGATCGCGGTCGAGCAGCCCGCTCATTTCGGGCGTAAACAGCATCGCCGCGCCGCCCGCCTTCGCTTCACGCACGGCACCGACAAGCGCGGCGGCATTGGCGGCGAGGTCTATCCCGCTGTTCATCTGGAAAAGGGCGATGCGCATCGTCAGTCTTGCGCGTTCAGCCACTCGTCGAGCTGGCCGGCGGCTTCGAGCGCGACAAGGTCATCCGATCCGCCGACATGGCGGCCGTTGATGAAAATCTGCGGGACAGTGATCCGGCCATGGGCACGCTCCAGCATCTCGGCGCGTTTCTCGGCGTCCATCGTGATGTCGAATTCCTCGATCTCCGCGCCCTTGGACACGAGCAGGTTCTTCGCGCGGACGCAGAAGCCGCAGAGAAATTTCGTGTAGATTTCGACCTTTGCCATAAATTCTGGTTCCTGCCTTCCATTTGTGCAGCGCAGCAGGTCACGTCAATAGGCGGCATCATCGCGAACCGGAACGCGGGCCCAGCAGCGGACATGGACGTCGCCCGCGCCGTGGCGTCTCAGCATCCGCGCGCAGGCCTTCGCCGTGGCGCCGCTGGTATAAACATCGTCGACCAGCACGATACGGCGGTCTTTGATATCCGCACGCCCCGTTTCGGGGACTGCAAAAGCGCCGCGCACGGCCTTCTCGCGCGCATTTGCGCCCATCCCGCGTAAAACGGGCGTGGATCGCGTGCGAATCAGCGTTTCGATCCGCAATTTTTCCGAATCCCCGGCGGCCAGCGCCCGCGCGATCAGCGCCGCCTGATTATAGCCTCGCCCCCAGATCCGTCGTCGATGGAGCGGTACAGGGATCAGCAAGGCATCATCGAGCCCGATCATGTGTCGCCGCATGGCTGCCGCAATCGTCCGCGCCAGGCCAACTCGGCCGCTATATTTGAGGCGAAGCGCGATATCGCGCGCGACATCGCCATATGCGACCGCCGCGCGCGCCGTTTCATAGGGCGGCGGATCGGCAAGGCAGCCGCCGCACAGCGAATCGGAATCAGGAAGCATGATCGACGGCTCGCCGCACCGCGCACATCCCTGGTCGAGATGATCGAGACCATTCCAGCAATCGAGGCAAAAATGCCCATCCCCTTCCACCACCGTTCCGCAGGCCGGGCAGCGCGAGGGCAAAGCGAAGCCGACGACCGGACGGGCGGCGGCGCGCAGCGGGGCAGGCACGGAGATCATGACACCTTGTTCCGCACCGCAGCGGCGGGCACAAGCCCGGCCATGAGCGCAGCGGAAGATCGTGACGAAAACCCCGGCGACAAGCCGTTCGATCGCAATTTGCGGCGGATTCGCCGGGATCGCGCTTTCGCCGGGTGGGACGAACACGGCTTTCTCCAGCGGGCGATGGCCGAGGAGCTCGCCGAGCGGCTCGATGCCGTGCAGCGCGATTTTTCCCGGGCTCTGATTCTCGGCCATGCGGGCGACGCCCTGCCCCACGCGCTCGAATCGCGGAATATTGCCCATCTGACCGCCGATCCGGGGTTCCGCTTTGCCGAATCGGTTGGCGGTGTTCAGTGCGACGAGGACCGGCTGCCCTTCGCGGCGGAAAGCTTCGATCTCGTCCTTTCGGCGGGCGCGCTCGACACCGTCAACGACCTGCCGGGCGCACTGCACCTGATTCGGCGCATATTGCGGCCTGACGGGCTGTTCCTGGGCGCCTGCCTTGGCGCTGGCAGCCTCCCTACCCTGCGTGGCGCCATGCATCAGGCCGATATGCTTTCGGGCCGGGCCGCGCCGCGAATCCACCCGCAAATCGATATCCGCGCGGCCGGAGACCTGCTTGGGAGGGCCGGATTCGCTCTGCAGGTCGCCGATTGCGAGGACCTGACGGTGCGCTTTTCGAGTTTCGGGCGGCTGATCGCCGATCTTCGCGGATCGGCCAATTCCAGCCTGCTCGGCGGCCGGCCATTGTCGAAATCCGCCTATGCAACCGCCGCCGCGGCGTTCGATTCGGCCCGAATCGACGGTAAGACTGCCGAAATTTTTGCGATATTATACTTAACGGGGTGGGCGCCCTCCCCCGATCAGCCCAAAGCGGCGGCCCGCGGCAGCGGGACCGCATCGCTGGCCGATGCGCTGAAGCCCAAAAGTTAGAGCAACGCCTCCAGCAACCCGATCAGCGGCCGGTCCGCCGGCGGCATTTCGAGCGCATAAAGTTCGCGCGGATAGACCCATTTGACGGCTGTGGCATGGAGCGGCTCCGCCGTCCCTTGCCACTTGCGGCAGACATAAAGAAGCAGCACCAAGTGCTTGTTTCCCAAAGGATCGCTGGCGAAGGTCGCGGGCGCGAGGCACGATTGATCGGTCTCGATCCCGAGCTCCTCCCGCAACTCGCGCACCAACGCGGCTTCGGGCGTTTCGCCCGGTTCCAATTTGCCGCCGGGAAACTCCCACAGCCCCGCCATCGACCGCCCCTCAGGCCTCTTCTGGACGAGGATCCGGCCATCGCGATCGACGAGAGCCGCCGCGACAACCGTGAAAACCGTGGCGTTCATACTTTCCATTATCTCTTTGTTAAATCGGAAATGCGATTTCATGAGGTGGGTATGGAATATTTGGGGGTTATAGCGCCATGAGACACTGGCTTGGAAGAATTGCGCGTGATGAACGCGGTGCCACGGCAATCGAATACGGCTTGATCGTATCGCTGGTCGTCATTGCGATGGTCGGCGCCCTTGTTGTTCTCGCGGATACGACGACCGGCATGTGGAACAATGTGTCGAACACCGTCGAATCCAACAGTTAGCGGGCTGCCTGGCGAGCCACAACCATAACGGTCGATGGGTTAATGACCCGATAAGGTTTGGTTTTAAACGTTTGGCAAGAACTCGCTCATACAACCCGGGAGGTCGGTTCGAGGGATTTGAATCGGCAGGGTATTTGGACCTGCAATTGGAACTCAAGGAGACCAGAAATGAAGTTTTTCCGTAAAATGCTGAAAGACAGCAAGGGCGCCACCGCCATTGAATATGGCCTGATCGCTGCTCTTATTGCTGTTGCTGCCATCACCGCGATGTCGACTCTCGGCAACACGCTTGGCAACACCTTCAACAACGTTTCGAACGAGATGGCTGGTTAAGCCACTCTCGCTATGAGACACCGGAACGGGCGGCGAAGAAATTCGCCGCCCGTTTTGTTTTAACCGTCTTGTATTGGACGCCTCCTTCATCCGGGGCGTCCTTTTTCGTTTAGGGCTTTGCGTTCCTAATTGCCGTAGACGATCAGCTTCACCCGCTGCCCGGCCTGGAGCGTATCGCCCGATCCCACCGCGTTCAGCACCCGGAACCGCTCCTCCCGATTATTCTGATAGGCCATGCGCGAGGCAAGGCCGCTGACCGTGTCTCCGCGCCGCACCGTCACGACGTCGATCACCCGCGGCCGGATCGCCGCCGCCTCGGAAGCCGAAAGCCGCGAAACCGACCCCAGCATCGATCCGAACGGGCCGATGCCCTGCCCGGCCCGTGTCACCGTGAGGAAATGATATTTACGACCGTTGCCGAAATCATAGGCCGTCACGGTCACGTCAACCTGGCTCGATCCGCTCGTGACCCGCGCCGTCGCCTGCGCGGTCGGCAGGCCATTGACGGAGCCGCTGCGGACATTTCCATAGTCGATGGTCTGGTCGCCGCCGACCGCCCGGAAAACCTCGCCGACATAGGCGCCAAGGCTGGAAGAACTCTGCCCTCCGCCGAATTGCGCCTGGCCGTTCGATCCGGTTACCACGACCGCACTCGTCCCGTTCTGCATCGTATAACCCTGCGGGATCGAAAATTGCAGGCGCATGTCCGGATGCTTGAAGGTGTTGCCCTCGATCACGCCCTGATGCGGATCATCGTCATAAAGCATGCCGTCGATCGCATTGAGGAACGCGTCGCGGGTTCGCGCCCGCGCGCCCGGCGTTGCGTCGCCTTCCGATGCCTGCGCGCGAGCCCGAGCCACACGCGCTTCGGGCTCGGGGTGCGTGCTCGCCCATTCGGGGAGCGAGCGGGCGTTGCTTCCCGCGATCTGCGCATTGAGGCCGGTCTGGGCGGCCAGCGAAGCCAGCATATCCGCCGCGGCAAAAGGATCGTAACCCGCGCCGAACAGATAGGTGATGCCAAGCTCGTCGGCCTGATATTCCTGCTGGCGTGAATAGCGCAGCGTATAGAGCTGCGCCGCCTGCCCCGCGAGATTCGCGAGATCGCCGCTGCCGGTAAGGATGCCGAGCCCGACGGCAAGAATCTGCCCGATCGTATTGGTGCTGCTGCGCCGCGCGGCATGGCGGGCGGCAACATGGCCGACTTCATGGCCCATTACCGAGGCGAGTTCGTCCTCGCTGTTCATCAGTCCCACAAGGTTGCGGGTGATGTAGACATAGCCGCCGGGCAGCGCGAAGGCGTTGTCGACCGGCGAGTTCAGCAGGCTGACGGTAAAATCGCTTTGCGCGTTGGAAAGACCTGACTGGACGGCGATCCTTTGGCCGACCCTGACGACATAGGCCGATTGCGGCCCTTCATAGGTGCCGCCGAATTGCTGCAGAAGCTGCGGATGCGCCTGCGCGCCCTGTTGCCGTTCGGACTGGGAAATTGCGCCTCCCGGCTCGCCGCCGGATCCCGGAAGCGGCAGGCCGGCACAACTGGTGGCGGCGATGAATGCAGTCAGCGAATAGGCCAAGCGGAATTTCACGGTCTCTCTCCCTCGCGAGTTCGTTTCGCTACAATAACCATGAAACGCGGTAGTTCGTTCCGTACGTCTGCAAAGAACCACCGAAGCGCCGTCTATTTCCCCATATCGAGAAACTTGTCGCGGCGCTTCTGACGCAGCTTGTCGCCAGACATCTGACTGAGCTTGCCGAGTTCCTCGCGAATCGCCTTGCCCAGCATCTCGATCGCGGCAGCGGGATCGCGATGGGCACCGCCGACCGGCTCCGACACGACGCGGTCGATCACGCCAAGCTTCTTGAGTTCGCTGGCATTGACCTTCATCGCCTCGGCGGCATCGGCGGCCTTGTCCGCCGTGCGCCACAGGATAGACGCGCAGCCTTCTGGGGAAATCACCGAATAGATGGCGTGCTCGAACATCAGCACCGTGTTCGCGCTCGACAGCGCAATAGCGCCGCCCGATCCGCCTTCGCCGGTGATCGCGGCGACGATAGGAACCTTCACCTGCAGGCATGCTTCGGTCGAACGGGCGATCGCCTCAGCCTGGGCGCGCTCCTCGGCCTGGATGCCCGGAAAGGCGCCGGGCGTATCGACCAGGGTTACAATCGGCAGCTTGAAACGGTTTGCCAGGTTCATCAGGCGGATCGCCTTGCGATAGCCCTCGGGCTTGGCCATGCCGAAATTATGCCTGAGGCGGCTGGAGGTATCGTCGCCCTTTTCATGGCCGATCACCATCACCTTGCGCCCGTCGATCCGACCGAAACCGCCGATGATGGCGAGGTCGTCGGAAAAGGCGCGGTCACCGGCGAGCGGCAAGAAATCGTCGACAAAGCCCGCGACGAAATCCTTGAAGTGCGGGCGATCCGGGTGTCGCGCCACCTGCGTCTTCTGCCAGGGCGTCAGCCGCTCATAGGTTTCGCGGAGCATCTTCTCCGACTTGGCCTCGAGCCGACTGACTTCCTTCTCGATATCCATCGAGCCGGTATCGGCGGTATCGCGAAGTTCGGCGACACGCGATTGCAGGTCGGCGATCGGTTTTTCAAAATCCAGAAATTGCTGCATAACCCGGGCCGTTAAGCCCCCCTGCGGGGCGCGTCAACGAGCGGATGCCGGGCGTTAACCAACGCGACAAGCCGGGCGCTGTCGACATGCGTGTAAATTTGCGTGGTCGCGATGTCGGCATGGCCGAGCAGAGTCTGCAATGTGCGCAGGTCCGCTCCCCCTTCGAGAAGGTGCGTGGCGAAGGCGTGGCGCAACACATGCGGGCTGACCCGTTCCGGCGGAATGCCCGAGCGCGCGGCGAGATCCTTGATCAGCTGGTAAAGCCTGACGCGGCTCAGATGCGACTTGCCCGACGGGAACAGCCAGCGGCTCTCGTCCGGCACATGTTCGCGCCAGCGTTCGACGGCGGCGAAGGCACGGTCCGAGATCGGCACCAGCCTCTCGCGGCCACCCTTGCCCCTGAGAATCAGGAAGGGCGAACCCTGGCGGACCGTGCCACGCGACAGGGAAACCAGTTCGCTCGCCCGCATCCCCGATCCGTACAGCAGTTCGACCAGCGCAAGCAGGCGGATTGCCCGCGGCTTGTCCGTTGCCGCCTCGCGATCCAGCGTCTGGAACACCCGTTCGATATCGGCATGGCTCAACGTCTTGGGGAGCGGGCGCCCCGCGGTCGGGCGCGGCAGCGCCGGCGAAGGATCATCGGCACGCAGTCCTTCCGCGGCAAGGAACCCGAAAAATCGCCGGAGCGCCGCTGCTTTTCGGGCCACCGTCGAGCGGGCGAGATCGCTCCAGCTTTCGCCCAGCCGTTCCAGCTCGGCGCGATCCGCCGCGGCCAGCCCACCCTGCAATTCGGCCGAGGCTTTGCGCAAATCGGTCTCATACGCCGCCAAGGTGTTGCGCGCTGCGCCGGCTTCAGCGGCCATCATTTCAAGAAAACGCGCGATCAGGCGGGCATCCTCGCCTTCTGGTTGCTCGACGCGCGAAACGGCCATGGGTCAGGCGCGGGTGACGGCTTCGGCGGCGATCATCCGAGCTTCGGGCTCGCGGCCGGCCAGCCGGAACGCCCGCACGATATGATAAAGATGGCGCGGCGGGATTCCTTCCCAGCTCGACGATTGCATGCCCATCGCCGCGAGCAGCGCGACCATGCCGACGCGGCGCTGCTGGGCGACCCGGTCAAGCTGTCGCGTCCAGACGTTCCGCACGCCGAGGCGCAGGCCAAAAGACCGGTCTGCGTCATTGGCATCGATCCGGCCAAGCCCGGCCAGCGCCGCGGCAAGAAGTTCCGCCCGGTGTCGCCCGGGAGCGCCAGCATTTTCGGCATAATCCTCGACCCGGCCGAGATCGGTGTCGACGACCTGTTCGGGCGCGGCCACGGCAAGCAACGCCCAGGCGTCTTCATTGTCGCTGTCCTCGACCACATCCGCCCAGCGCACGGCCTGCAGATCGAGCCCCGCGGTCAGCATAGAGGCGATCAGTTCGTCGGCGCTGTCGGCAAAGCGGTCGCTCGGCTCGATCCGGGCAGCCGCGCGCGCGGTGAGGATCAAGCCGGCATAGCGCGGGTCCAGCCCTCCGTCTCCGGCCCAAAGCGTCTGCATCGCGCTGACCCTGTCGCCCTCATCGGGCTGGACATAGGCGGTGCGCAACAGGTCGGTTGTCGAACCGGGTATTGCAGAGGGATCGAGATCCACGAGTAGCGCGCTGTACATCGACACCAGCGACTGACTCGAAAACACGCCGATCACCGCGGCATCGCGCGCCGGCGCAACACGGTCGGCAAGCGCGACATAGGGTACGCGCGCGCGCCACGCCGCAACCTGACGGCCCGCCGTGGCGTAAAGTTCGTCGGGAATATCTTCGTCGGTGGCGTTGGCGAGGCCAAAACGCCAAGCGTTCAGCCGCTCGACATTGGTCCAATCGATCTCGACCGGGTTTGCCCCGGCATTGGCCGCGCGTTCGGCAAGCAGAATATCGAAACCGTTGGTGATTCCCCGACGCCGGACCTCGCCCATTTCGGCAGCGGCGCGCGCGCTTTCCCCGCCCAGCCCGGCACAGATACCTTCAGCCATCACCCAGGCGGGAGAATCGGCACTGCGCCGCGCGCCCGCCACCAGCGGACAGAAGGTCGCGAGATCGGCCGAGGCGAGCCCGGTCTGCATCGCCACGGCGTAGAGCTTGGGCGTGAAGCGGACGCTGTCGACGCGCTGGACGAGCATCCGCGCGCCGTCGACCTCGCCCATCCGCAGCAGCAGCCATGCGCGTTCGGCGACCCAATCCGGTGCGATAACGCCGGGCGGGGTCGACACATTGGAGAGAACCGCCCGGCGCAGGCTGATGTGCATCCAGCGCGACGCGACCGGCGCATCGAGCGAGCGCATCAACGCTTCGAGATAGCGGCCATCGGCATCGCCGAACGCCGCACGGCCATAGCCGCCATTGTTCGGGCCGAGCGGGCCGACAAATTCCAGCGAGCGCCGCGCCTGGGGCGGCAGTTCATATTCGGGCGGGATTTCCTCGAATTCGAGCTCGGCAAGATCGAATTCGTCGATATCGCCCTCCCCACCAAGCCGACCGGGATCGGATGACGACGGCCCCGAAGCCGAGGGTCCGGGCCGTGTCGGCGCCGTGGGCGAAGACGGCGGCGGGGGCGGCCGGGGCGGCGCTGGCGGCACCGGATCGTTGAATCCCGGGGGCAGCAGCGATTCGGGCGAATCCTGGCCGAACGCGGGCAGCACGAGCGCGCTCACGCTCGCCCCGATACCCAGCGCAACGATCAGGGATTTAGTTTTCCAGCGATTCATCCGGTACGGGTTCTTCGATTGTCTGCGGTTCGACGGCGGTATCTATCGTGGAAAGATAGTAGATGAAAAGCGCCAATCCCACGAGAATGACGAGCCAGAGGAGGGACTTACGCGACATAAAACGGGAAAACCTTCATTGCACCCTCAATTGGGCTTTTGCTGCGAATGAAAGCCCTGTCTATACAGCAATCGCCATGACGCATAGCCCATCCGAACACAGCCCGGCACCCGCCGCGACGCGATCGCATATCGACAAGGCGGTCGTGCTGGTCGGGCTGATGGGCGTTGGCAAGTCCACCATCGGGCGGCGGCTCGCCACCCGCCTGGGCTTGCCTTTCGTCGATTCCGACGACGAGATCGAAAAAGCGTCGGGCATGACGGTCGGCGAACTGTTCGAGAATTACGGCGAAGATTATTTCCGCGATGGCGAACGCCGGGTCATCGCGCGGTTGATCGACGGCGAGGTCAAGGTGATCGCCACCGGCGGCGGCGCCTTTGTCCAGCAGGGAACACGCGAGCTTATCCTCCGCGAGGCGATCGCCGTTTGGCTCGATGCCGATATCGAGGTGCTGGCCGAACGGGTTTCACGCCGCAATACGCGGCCCCTGCTCAGGGATACGGACCCCCATATGGTGCTCAGCGAACTCGCTGAGAAACGCCGGCCTTTTTACGAGCAGGCCCAGGTCCATGTCCGCAGTAATGACGGCGCGCATGAGGAAACCGTCGAACGGATTTTAGAGGCACTGGCGAAATGACCACCGTTCCGGTCGCGCTCGGGGCGCGCAGCTACGACATTTGTATCGAAAGTGGTCTGCTGGACCGGGCAATGGACGTGCTCGCGCCGTTCGTCCGCGGCGAGCGCGTCGCCATCGTCACCGACGAGAATGTTGCGCGCGACCATCTCGAAAGGCTGAACGCGGCGCTGCTCGCAGGCGGCAAGATGCCGAACCCGATCATATTGCCGCCGGGCGAAGCGACGAAAAGCTGGGAACGGCTCGAAATCCTTACGGACGCGCTGCTCGGCCTTGGCATCGAACGCGGCGATCATATCATCGCGCTGGGCGGCGGCGTGATCGGCGATCTCACCGGCTTTGCCGCAGCCATCCTCAAACGCGGCTGCGGATTCGTGCAAATCCCGACGACGTTGCTGGCACAGGTCGACAGCTCGGTCGGCGGCAAGACGGCGATCAACAGCCGGGCCGGGAAAAACCTGATCGGCGCCTTCCATCAACCCGCGCTCGTCCTGATCGATCCTTCCGTCCTCGATACGCTGCCGCCGCGCGAAATGCGCGCGGGCTATGCGGAGGTCGTCAAATATGGGCTGATCGACGATGCCGATTTCTTCGTCTGGTGCGAAGCAAATGGCGCCGCGCTGCTGGGCGGCGACCGCACGGCCCAGACCGAAGCGATCCGCCGCAGCGTGGAATCCAAGGCACGGATCGTGGGCGAGGACGAAACCGAACGCACGGGGCGCCGCGCGCTCCTGAATCTCGGCCACACCTTCGGCCATGCGCTGGAAGCCGAAACCGGCTTTTCCGGCGCGCTGCTCCACGGCGAAGCGGTGGCGGCGGGGATGGCGCTCGCGTTCCGCTATTCGGCACGGCGCGGGCTATGCGACGAAACCGATGCCCAGCGCGTCTCGGTCCATCTCGAAGCCGCGGGCCTGCCACACGGTCTTGCTTCGGCGGGTGTTACGGCGGACGGGGCCACGCTGACCCGGCATATGCTGCACGACAAGAAAATGGAGGGCGGAGCCCTGCCCTTCCTGCTCGCCCGCGGCATCGGCGAGACGTTTCTGGCGAAGGATGTCGATCTTGCCGACGTCGCGACCTTCCTCGACGGGGAAACCCGGGGTGGGGAAGCGCGCTAATCCATCGGCCGCGAGGCCGCGATCCCGAAACTATGCTCGGACCCGGCATGGAGGTCTTCGGCCTCGTGCTGCGCCGCCATCCTCTTTGCATCGCGATCGCGGAATTCCTCCTCGACCCGCTCGACAAGCTCGTCTTCCAGCTCCATCGCGAGCATCCCCTGATGGGCCATCACGATCGCGGATTCGAAAACCTCGCGCACGATCCCGTCGACCTCGATGCCTTTCAACGCCAGCTCGTGCCGCCGGTCGTAGACGCGGACGAAGATGCGCGTATTCGGGAAGGCTTCGACGATCCGCTCGAGCGCGCTCGTATCGAGCGCCGTGCCATCGAGGCAGAAAAACAGCGCCGCCGCCTGATCCACGCCAGCAAGCCGCAGCAGATCAAGCCGCGTCCCATCGCCATAATAAACCTTGCGGCCATATTCGCGGCTGACGTCGATCTGGTCCGGATTGGAATCGATCAAGGTCACAGAAAGCTTCGCCGCCGCCATGATCTGCGCGACGACCTGGCCGAAGCGGCCATGGCCCACGACGACGACATTGGACTCGCTCGCCGCTCCCGGCCCATCCAGATCGTCGCGATCCTCGCTCTGCTGAACGCCGCCGAACCGGCGACCCAGCGCCATCAGGAACGGGGTCGTCGCCATCGACAAGGTCACGATCGCGCCGAACTGGCTCGCCGCCTCCTCCGCGATCAGCAGCGCGCGCTGCGCCTCGGCGAACAGGACGAAAGCGAACTCGCCGCCCTGGCTGAGCAGCAGGCCGAGCACGAACGCAACCCGCGTGCTCGTCCCGAAGGCCTTGGCGAGACCGAAGATTATCACAACCTTCACCGCGACGAGGGCCATCGCCATGGCGATGATGAACAGCGGGTTGGACAGGATCGCGTTGACATCGAGCATCATGCCAACGGCAAGGAAGAACAGGCCGAGCAACAGCGAGCGAAACGGATCGACATCTGCTTCCAGCTCATGCCGATAAGGCGAATCGGCGAGCATGACGCCGGCGACAAACGCGCCGAGCGCCATCGACAGCCCGAGTGCGTCCATCACCGCCGCGGCCATGCATACGGTGAACAGCCCCGCGACGATAAACAGCTCGCGTTCGGCGATACGGCCAACCAGCTTCAACATCGGATTGAGCAGATAGTGGCCAGCCAGGACGAGCCCGATGATCGCAAGGACCGCATATACGGCGAGCAGCCAGCCGGGCGGTGCGCCCGGATCGGCCGGCGCGCGCGAGAGCGCGGCAACGACCGTCAACAGCGGCACGATCGACAGGTCCTGGAACAACAGGATCGAGAAGGCGCGCTCCCCCGCCGGCGTGTTCAGCCGGCCACGCGACTGGAGCAGCGGCAGCACCTGCGCGGTCGAGGACAAGGCCAGCGGCAGGCCGAGCGCCAGCGCAGCGCCCCAGGTGAAGCCGGTCGCGACGAAGATCAGCCCGGATAGCGCGAGCCCGCACATCGCGACCTGCAGCAGGCCGAAACCGAAAATCTCCTTGCGCAGCCGCCATAGCCGGCGCGGCGCGAGCTCCAGCCCCACCAGAAAGAGCAGCAGCACGATGCCGATCTCGGCAACCGCGAGCATTGCTTCAGGATCCTCGACAAAGCCGAGCCCGAACGGACCGACGGCGATACCGGCGATCAAATAACCCAAAACCGCGCCCAGCCCGAGCTTGCGGAACACGAGCACAAACAATAGCGCCGCGCCCAAGAGCACGAAGCCGTCGAACATCAGGATGCCGGTCGAGCCGTGGTCCGCAGCGGCCCGCGTTGCCGCCTCTACGGCCGGCTCCATCATACCGTTTGCCGGGCCATGGCAGCGGCCTCCGCCACGGCTTCAAAGGCGAGCCGGATCGAGGCATGGCGCGCTTTGTGCGGAACGGCGGGCGCAAAGATCTCAAGCCCGGGCCAATTGCCGGGATTTTCGCGCTCCCCGGCGAGGAATTCCGCCAGTGCATCGCGCGCCGCCGCCAGCTCGTCCGCCGTCCGCCCGACGGCGTTTCGGCCCATCAGCGAAGCGGAAGCCTGGCCCAGCGCGCAGGCGCGCACCTCCTGCCCCAGCGCCGCGATCCGGCCATCCGCGTCCACCATCACATCGACCGTCACCCGGCTACCGCAAACGGGCGAACGCTTTTCGACGCTTGCTTGCGGCGCATCGAGCCGTTCCCGGTGCGGAATCTCGGTCGCGAGGCGAAGGATCTCGGCGTTGTAGAGTGCGGCGGACATGCCGTTCGATTTAGTCGGTTCTTGTGTAAATGCCAGTGAACCAGTTGGACCATTCGCCGCTCTCGGGATCCCGTTCCCAGAATTCCTGGATAACCGTACCGTCCTCCTGCCGCGTCCAGCGACCGGTAAAGGCACGCGGCGCGGGCTGGTTGGTGTAGGTGATGGTCCCGGCAAGGGTCAGCGTACCGGGCTCGGCAATCGGGCCCTCGATACGGATGATCACGCCGGGGCTGAGCCAGAGCTGGGTCCAGCTCTCCCGCACCGGATCGTAAAAATTATAGGATTGGCCGGCGGGATTGCCGCCTTGCGAATAGCGTTCCAGCAGCGCGCACCCGGCGTTGATCGGCTGGATCGAGTTGGTCCCCGCGAGTTGCCCGGCCGGAGTGCGCACATCCCATTCGCCGACCCAGAAATCGAAGGCGCGGTAAGGCGCGCCTTCGCAGCTTGGCCGGGCCGGCTGCGCGGGTGCGGGGTCCGCGTCCTGCGCCGTGGCCGAAGAAAGCGAAAGTGCTGCGAACGGCGCGGCAGCGCAAAACATGGATATACGGATCATGGCGGCCCCCTTTTCGTCGGGGGTCAGACTAGACGTGAAGGAAAACGGGTCGAGCTACCTTCGACAAACGAGCGGCAGGGTCAGGCAGATGGCTCTTCCTCGGCCGCGTCACGCCGTACCTCGACGAAATCGACGATCGCGCGGCCGCTGGCGTTGAGCAGCGGATAGGTGCGCGATTCGCGCATCCAGTCGGGCCGTTCCGAACCGCCGCCATAGGCGATATCCATCGCGAGATTGATGAGGAGGAACACGAGAGTAATCGCGATCAGGCCCTTCAGCGCGCCGAAGCCGAAACCGAGGATGCGGTCGATCGGCCCGATAAAGGATTCGCGCACGCCGATGCCGAGCCGCCGACCGGCCAGACGGCTGGCAAAAAAGAACACGCCGAAGATGATCGCGAAACTGAGCACCGGCGCCGCGCCCTGCGCGCCGACAAAGCTTTCGAGCATCATGTTGAACGGTTCATAGAGAAGCCGCAGCGCGATAACGCCGATGACCCAGGATAGCAGGGTCATCACCTCATAGGTAAAACCCCGCATCGAGCCGAGGATCGCGCCGCCGCCGACCAGAATCAGAACTATCGCATCAAGCGCCGTCATATTCGCCCGCTAGGCGCGACCCAGCAAATGGTCAACCAGCCCGCGCAGCGTGGAAAAACCTTCGAGCGCAATCCCCGATTCCCGCGAATCGACAGCAGCGGGCAGCAAGGCTTTGGAAAAGCCCAGTTTCGTCGCTTCACGCAGCCGCATCGGCGCATGGGCGACGCTGCGCACTTCGCCCGAGAGCGAAATTTCTCCGAACGCCACGGTGTCCGCCGCGATCGGCTGTTCGGCGAGCGCCGAAACCAGCGCCGCGGCGACCGCGAGATCGGCGGCGGGATCGGCAACGCGATAGCCGCCCGCGACATTGAGATAGACTTCCGAGGTCGAGAAGCCGAGCCCGCAGCGCGCTTCCAGCACGGCAAGGATCATCGCCAGCCTTCCTGAATCCCAACCGACGACCGCCCGGCGCGGCGTCGCGCCGCTGGCGAGCCGGACGACCAGCGCCTGGATCTCGACCAGCACGGGCCGCGTTCCTTCGAGCGCCGGAAAAACGACCGCGCCCGCGACCGCTTCTTCCCGCTGCGTCAAAAACAGCATCGAGGGGTTGGAAACCTCTTCCAGTCCGCCTTCCGCCATCGAAAAGACGCCGATCTCGTCGGTGCCGCCGAAGCGGTTCTTGATCGCGCGCAGGATGCGATATTGGTGGCTGCGCTCACCTTCGAAGGAGAGCACCGTATCGACCATATGCTCCAGCACGCGGGGCCCCGCGATCGAGCCGTCCTTGGTGACATGGCCGACCAGCACCAGCGCCGTGCCGCGTTCCTTGGCGAAGCGGATCAATTCCTGCGCCGAAGCGCGCACTTGGCTCACCGTACCCGGCGCGCCTTCGATCAGGTCCGAATGCATGGTCTGGATCGAATCGATGACGAGGAGCGCAGGCGGAGCGCTTTCGCCAAGCGTCGTCAGGATATCGCGCACCGAGGTTGCCGCAGCGAGCTTGATCGGCGCATCGCCGAGCCCCAACCGCCGCGCGCGCAGGCGAATCTGGTCGGCGGCCTCTTCGCCCGAAATATAGGCGATCTCCCGTCCCGCCGAAGCAAGCCGGGCCGCAGCCTGCAGCAACAGAGTCGACTTGCCGATACCAGGATCGCCCCCGAGCAAGGTCGCCGATCCGGTGACGAACCCGCCGCCGATGGCGCGGTCGAGTTCGGGGATGCCGGTTTCCATGCGATCGGGCAGCGGCACATCGGAATTGAGGCCGACGAGCGACAGGGTCGCACCGCCCGATTGCAGGTTATGCTTCTTCTGGAACGGCGTGACGACGGCGCCGGCGTCTTCGACCAGCATATTCCACTCGCCGCAATCGCCGCACTGGCCCTGCCATTTCGACGCAACGGCCCCGCAGGCCTGACAGACATAGCGTTTTTGCGGTTTCGCCATGGCCTTCCCATAACGAGAACAAAAGGGGAATACTAGAGGTTTTATCCTTGCTCGATGGCAGCGAGGATGTCGGCGGCGAAGACGGACAGCGTGTCGTCCCGGGCGCCCATGACGATGATGCGATCGCCGTCGCGCGCAAGGGCGGCAAGGCGGGTGCCGCAGGCGGCGCGATCGGGAATATGCTCGGCGTGACGGCCCGCTTCGGCGACGTTTTCGACAATTGCATCGCTGCCGACACTCTTGTCGGTCGTCCCACCGAAATAGACCGGATCGCAAATGATTAGCCGATCTTCTTCAGACATATAATCGGCGAAACACTGTACCATCTCGGCCCCCATCTTCTTGAGCGGGCCATAGCCGTGCGGCTGGAAGAAGATCAGCAGTCGGCCCGGAAAGGCGTGAAGGGTTTTCAGGGTTGCGGCGATCTTGTCCGGGTTATGGCCGAAATCGTCGATCACGGTCGCCCGGCGCGCGGTGCCGACGATCTCGAAGCGGCGGCGCAGGCCCTGAAAACGGCCAATAGATGCGGCGGCCTCGGCGAGCCCTACACCGCAGGCCCGGGCGACGGCAATCGCCGCCAGCGCGTTGGAAACATTGTGCCGTCCGGGAACCGCCAGCTCCACGCGGCAGTTTTCGCCCGAAACCCGTTCGGCAAGGTCGAAGGCGACCGACAGCGGTGCTTCCACGATATTCGACGCTGCCAGGTCCGCCGCGTCGTTTTCGATGCCGAAACCGATCAATTTTTCGTCCGCAATCGCGTTCGCCAGCACCGCGCTCTCGGCATCGTCGAGATTGACGACCGCCCTGCCCGCTTTCGCCAGGAAATCGCCGAACAATTCGCGCAGTTCCTCCATCGACTTGTGATCGAGCGCAACATTGTTGAGGACGGCGATATCGGGCGCGTAGAGCGCGATCGATCCATCGCTCTCGTCGATCTCTGAAACGAAGGCTTCGCCCTTCCCCACCAGCGCGCTGGCAAAGGGCGTATCGTCCGCGATGAAGTTCTTCATCACCGCGCCGTTCATCACCGTCGGATCGCGGCCGCAATCGTGGAGGATCCAGCCGATCATCCCGGTCACCGTCGATTTGCCGCTCGTACCGGCAACGCCGATGCCGCAAGGAGCATCGTTGAAAAGTGCCGACAAAAGTTCGGGCCGGGTTAGCCGTTCGAGGCCGAGTTCGCGTGACGCCATGACGTCAGGGACCGTGTCTTCGACCGCCGAGGAAGCCACAAGTATCTGATTTTTATTGGTTAATCCGCTACCGTCCTGCGCGAAGAGATCGATGCCCAGGGCGCGCAGCCAATCGAACTTCGCGCCCGTCCGCCCCTGGTCCAGCGCGCGGTCCGAGCCCTTTACCGTAAAGCCGCGGCCGCGCAGGATACTTGCGAGCGGCAGCATACCGCTTCCGCCAATCCCGCAGAAGAAATAGGATTTGTCGTTTTCCATCGCGCCTCGCTATGGGGAGCGGCGCGGTTTTTCAATTCGGAAGGGCGATATGGTGGCGGATAAAAGGGCGCGGATCGGCATCGTCGCCACAAGCTCGCCGTTCGAACGGGACACCGCCGACCGCGTCGAGGCGCTGGCAAAACAGCTCTACCCGGAAAATCCGCCCGAACTGATCGTCCACCCAAACAGCTTTCTGCACCACAATCACTTCGCCGGCGACGACGCGGCGCGCGCGGAGGGGTTTCTCGCCATCGCCAACGATCCCGATATCGACGCGCTGTGGTTTGCGCGCGGCGGCTATGGCGCCTGCCGGATCGCCGAAACCGTGCTCAAGCAGCTGGAACCGGCAGCCATGACCAAGCACTATCTGGGCTATAGCGATGCTGGCGTGCTGCTTGCGGGGCTCTACAAGGCCGGCTGCACGGTCGCGCACGGCCCGATGTGCCAGGATATCTGGCGGACGAACGGCGAAACCGCGATCAAGCGGGCGCTGAAATGGCTGGTTGAGCGCGATCCGGCGACGCTCGAACCGAGCCTGGCCGATGGCCGTCCCGCCGCCGCCTTCAACATGATCTCGCTCAGCCAGATCATCGGCACGCCGCTTCAGCCGGACTTGAGAAACCATGTCCTGATGCTCGAAGAAGTATCTGAATATATGTATAGAATCGACCGGGCCATGCACCATATCACGGCCAATCCCGGGATCCGGCAGGTCGCCGGAATCCGGCTCGGCCGATGCAGCGACATTCCCGAAAACGACATCGATTTCGGGATGACCGCCGAAGAGATCGTCCGCCATTGGTGCGGGGTTTCTGGCATTCCCTGGCTCGGCGAAGCCGATATCGGCCATGATGCGGCCAATCGCATCGTGCCCTTCGGCGCCGTCTGACGGTTAATTTCGTACCAGAATGGTCCGACTTTAACGCTTAATTAGGTATGATTGCCGATAAGTGCTTCACACCCGCGAACCGCGGCTGCGGATCGCATTGAAGGCGCGGATATTTGGTCGATTTGAGCTCTGAACGCAATCTTCACAACCGCGATCCCGACGGCATTCCCGGAGGGGGCGACCTAGGCTCGCGCGCGATCATCTGGTCGCTCGGCCCCGATTTCGAAATGCATGGCGAACAACCGGGCTGGCATCTGCTCACCGGTCAGGAACCGGAAGATTATACCGAGCATGGCTGGATCAATGCGATCCACCCGGATGACGCCGAACCGACGATAGAGGCCTGGCAACTGGCCGAAGCCGAACGCCGCGTTTTTACCCATTCGCACCGCATCCGCTCGATAACCAGCGACTGGCAGGAGTGGGCGCTGAAAGCCGTGCCGAGCTTCGATGATGAGGGCCGCATCAATCGCTGGTCGGCGATGTCGATTTTCTCCTCCGGGCGCGAGAAGGCCGAGCGCAAACTCAAAATCTCGCCAGGCGACACGATCCTCAGTGAAGCCGAATATGCGGCGGTCCTCGATCAGCTCGGCGAAGGCGTGATTGTCACCAACTCGGAAGGCCAGATCACCTTCATCAACGATGCGGCGGTTCGCCTCCACGGCATCCGGGAACTGAGCATCGATCCCGATGCCTATTCCGAAGCCTATAGCCTGTTCACGCTCGACGGCGATCCCTATCCGCCCCATCAATTGCCGTTGGCCCGTACCGTGCTGGCCGGTGAAACCGTGATCGACAGACGCTGGCTGATCCGCCGTCCGGACGGCAGCGAAGTGCTGGCGATCGGCACCGCCAAGCCGATTTATGACAAGGACGGCAAACAGGTCGGCGGATCGCTCACAATCCGTGACGATACCGCCCGCCACGCTGCAGAGACCAACCTTGCCCTGCTCAACGACACGCTCGAATCGCGCATCGAACAGGCCATCGACGAGCGGCAGGTTGCGGAGGCCGCCTTGCGCCAGGCCCAAAAGATGGAGGCCGTCGGCCAGCTGACTGGCGGCATCGCACACGATTTCAACAACCTGCTGACCGTGATCCTCGGCAGCATTCAGCTTCTTGATCTCCGGCTTGCAGACACCGCGGACGAAAAAGTTACGCGCCATCTGAGCAGCATCGACGCCGCTGCGAAAAAGGCGGCGTCGCTGACCCAGCGGCTGCTCGCCTTCTCGCGGCGCCAGCCGCTCGAGCCCAAGCCGCTCGACGTAAACACGCTGATCGCCGATCTCGAAGACATGATCGAGCGGACCATCGGCGAGAATATCGCTTTTCATACCGATCCCGGCACCGGTATCGCGCCGGTGTTCGTCGACAACCATCAACTTGAAAATGTGCTGCTCAATCTCGCGTTCAACTCGCGCGATGCGATGCCCGCTGGCGGCGAGCTTTCGATCCGAACCGAACCGGTAACGATCGACGAAACCGATGAGGGCGATCTCGCCCCGGGCGACTATGCGCTGATCTCGGCCGTCGATACCGGCCACGGTATGGACGACGACGCCAAGGCGCGCGCGTTTGAGCCCTTTTTCACGACCAAGGCGGTCGGCGAGGGAACCGGGCTCGGCCTGTCGATGATCTACGGTTTCGCCAAGCAATCGGGCGGCGATGTACGTATCGAATCCGAACCCGGTGTCGGCACGACTGTCCGCCTTTATCTTCCGGTCCACCGCGAATGTTGAGCCACGCGTAGCGCGCTCGACAAAATCGCCGCCGCCTGCCATCGCATCCTGTAATGCGAGAGAAGGAACTGCGCCTCGCCCTTGTCTGTTATGGCGGCATCAGCCTCGCCATCTACATGCACGGCATCACCAAGGAGATCTGGCGCCTCGCCCGCGCCAGCCGCGCTTTCCATGACGACCTTGAGCCCGCCAAGACATCGCAGCGTGTCTATCGTGAACTGCTGGGCGCCATCGAAGAGGAAACCGGGGTCAAGCTGCGGGCGCTCGTCGATATCATCGCGGGCGCCAGCGCCGGCGGCATCAACGGCGTTTTCCTGGCGCAGGCGATCGCGACCGGCAAATCGCTCGAACCGCTAACCGATCTGTGGCTCGAACGCGCCGATGTCGATGTGCTGCTCGCGCCCGACAAGCGGCCCGTGTCGCGCTTCACCAAATTCTGGGCGACGCCGATAGCCTGGGCGGTCGCCCGGCGAACCGGCGGGCCGGTCGAGACAACCGTCGCTCCCGAGGCGCAGCAAGAGGTCAGCTCCAAATTGTCGCGTTTCGTGCGTTCCAAATGGTTCCAGCCACCCTTTGGCGGCAAGGGCTTTATCGGACTGATCCTCGATGCGTTCGAGGCGATGGACGCGCTCCCCGCCGAAAAACCGCTGCTGCCCGAGGGCCAGCCGCTCGACCTGTTCGTGACCGTGACGGATTTTCACGGCCACCCGCAAGCGTTGCGCCTCAACAGCCCGGCAGCGATCGTCGAGACTGAGCACCGGCTCACCTTGCCCTTCACCGATCACGGCACCGAACCGCGCCAGCTGGGCGCGATCGCCGAACTGACCTTCGCCGCGCGCGCGACGGCCAGTTTTCCCGGCGCCTTCCCGCCTTTCACGGTCGGCGAGCTCGATGAGGTCCTTGAAGAACGCGGCATCGCCTGGCCCGGCCGCGCCGCCTTTCTGAAGCGCGTTCTTCCGCGCCATTATGCGGCGGGCACCGCGGAAACGACCGCGCTGATCGATGGATCGGTCCTCGCCAACGCGCCCTTCGGCCCGGCTGTCGATGCGCTGCGGGATCGGCCCGCCCATCGCGAGGTCGATCGCCGTTTCGTCTATATCGATCCCAAGCCCGGCCTGCGCAGCATCCGCATGGGCGCCGAGGATGACGCCGTGCCCGGTTTCTTCCGCACAATCTTCGGAGCATTGTCCGACATTCCCCGCGAACAGCCGATCCGCGACAATCTCGAAGCTATCGAAACGCGGTCACGGCGTATCCGGCGGCTGCGGCGGATCATCGACGCGATCCGGCCACAGGTGGAGGCCGCGATCGAAAGCGATTTCGGGCGTACCTTCTTTCTCGACAAGCCAACGCCCCAGCGGCTCGCGTCCTGGCGCAACAAGGCCCAGAATTTCGCGGCAGGCGAGGCCGGCTATGCCTATGCCTCGTACGGTCAGCTCAAACTTTCCGGAATCATCGACGAGATCGCGCAGATCCTGACGACGCTCGCCGGCCACAAGGGCGACGACGATCTGGCGCTGCGGCGCGCATTGTGGGGCGAAGTCCGCGTACTCGGGCTCGACGAACCGGACGCGCTTTCGGCGACCGGGGCAAGCGATACGGCCATCGCCTTTTTCCGCGAGCACGATCTGCTGTTCCGTGTCCGCCGGCTGCGCTTCATGCTGCGCCGCCTTTCCCAGATCGACGAGCTGGGCCAATGCGATACCGACTGCCTGAACACCGCGCGCGATGCGATCTATGATACGCTTGGCGACTATCTGGACCGCGAGCGGATCGAATTCTATGCGCCCGGGATCGCCGCGCTCGCCGGGCAGACGATCGCCGATCCCGCCGCCGCGCTTGCCGCGCTTGCCGAGGCGCGCGACCTCAAATCCGCCGATACCCGCGCCGAGGAACGCCTCGCCGAAGCGCTGGCGGCGTTACCCAAACCCGAACGGCGGACGATGCTGTTCGCCTATCTCGGCTTTCCCTTTTACGACATCGCGACCTTGCCGCTCCTGCAGGGCGAAGGGCTCGACGAATTCGATCCGATCAAGGTCGACCGGATCGCGCCCGAAGACGCGCAGTCGATCCGCAAGGGCGGCGTCGAGGCAACGCTCAAGGGGATCGAGTTCAACAGCTTCGGCGCCTTTTTCAGCAGAGTTTATCGCGAGAACGATTATCTCTGGGGCCGGCTGCACGGCGCAGAGCGGCTGATCGATATCATCGTTTCGACAATCCCCGAGGGCAAAAGGCTCGCGCCCGGCAGGACCGCCGAGTTCAAGCGCCGCGCCTTTCGCGCCGTGATCGAGGAGGAACGCGAGCGACTGACCAACATCCCGGAACTGTTCGCCGAGCTGGAAGAGGAAATCGGCTAGCGGCCGATCCGCCGGGCCATGCGCCCGAGCCCGAGCCCCTTGGCGAAGGCGGCCAGCCGCTCGAATCCCCGCAGCGAGGCCAGGAGCAGGCGATTGCCCGGAGATTTGCGCAGCAGCAGCAGATCGACGCAGTCTATGCTACCGGTCGCGAACTGGCGCTTGTGCTGGCCATCGCCTTCGGTGAAGTCGAAACGCCGGAAGCATCCTTCCTCCATCAACTGCCGCATCGCCGCGAGTTGCAGCACCGTGCCCGGCGAATGCTTCGCCAATGCCGGATCATAGCCGAGATAGGCGTAGATCAGCGTGTCGCCCTCCGCCGGGGTATAGAGATAGGCGACCGGATCGCCCTCGAGAAACAGCAGCCAGGCGCGGATCTCCCCGAGCGCGGCCTTGCGGCGCATTTCGGCCTCGGCCTCCGCGCCGCTCGGCAGCCCGGCATCGAGCAGCTTCTCCTGATAGGTTTTGCGCGACACGGCGCGCGCCAGTGCATGAAATTCCGCCACCTCGTCGGCGGTGCGATAGGCACGGACGTCGAGCGCGTCGCCCGACAGCGTTTCGAACTTGCGCAGCTTGCGGCGAAGGGTCGAGCGGGTCTTGCCGGAAAAGCCCGCCAGATACGCCTCGAAGCTGCCCGAAAGATCGGCATAGCGCCGGGCATAATGCGGCCGTTCCAGCGCCAGCATATCCTGCCGCCGCAGCCCATCGGCCTTGGCCGCCGGAACCGAGGTCAGGAGATAGCCGTGATCGGCGGGATCGAGCGGCGGCAGGTGGGGCGTCTCCGCTGCCAGCGCCCGATCGAGCGACAGCCCGATCCGTACCAGCCGCCGTTTGACCGCAAACAGCGTGCGCGCACCGACCTGAAAGCGGAGCGGCAGAGGCGCGGCGAGGCTCATCAGCCCCGCTCTTCGATCATGTTCGACCAGAGCTGTTCGGCCATCCGGTGTGCGACGCGAACCGGCGAGACGCTCGCGGGCTCGCCCTCGGTCTCGAGGCACAAGTCGTCCAGGTCCGCAAAATGCGCGGTCGGCGCTTCGTCGCGCCGATCGGCAAGATAGGCGCACAACCCGTCGAAGCGGCGCTTGGCAATCTTGTTGGCGCGGCGGCCGTCGCGCGTCGCCAGTTCGAAACTGTGGCTGACGATCGTGAACACGGGATGATCGTTGACGACCGCGAAATCGAGCCCGGCCTTCATCTCGCCCAGGGTCACCGCGCAAATCTGCATATGGCGGAGCGCGCCGCCGGGCTGCGTCATTTGCGAAACCGGTATCTCGACCACGCCATGCTGCTTGATCGGCGTCACCCATTCGGGATCAAGGCCGAGCGCGCTCGGCCAGGGCGCCGCGCAGCCGTTGTGGCTGCTGTCATAGCGGATACCGAGATCCGCCAGCGCGCCCATGGTATCGGCGTTCACGGCATAGCTGCCGGAGCGGAAGGCGATCGGGCGCGGCGCACCCGCTTCGACGAGGATGGCGCGCGCCTGTTCGATCAGTTTCCGCTGGCCCTCGCGGTCGAAGCCGGTCAGTTCGAAATCGGCGTCCTCGTCGATCACCCCGTGACGCGGGCCTCATTCCACATCGGATGGATATGGAGCTGCACCTCCTGCCCCGCCATCAACACCGTATCGACCATGCACTTGATCGGCTCGATGCCGAACAGCACGGCCGGCATCGGATCGACGAAGAACACACCCTTCAGGCGATAGCGTGCGAGTTGCTTGAGCTGATAGCTGAGGCCCACGGCCGCCGGCTCTACGCTCCGCGCATAATTGTCGACCCAGCCCAGCCCCGCCCAGTGATGGCGCCAGGTGAGCTCGGTATCGACGGTAACAAGTGCCTGCGTCCCCATGCGAACGCTTTACCCGCTGGCATGAAAATAATCGTAAATACTCCGCGCCATAGCTCCGGAAACCCCGGGAACCCGTTCCAAATCGGCCAATCCGGCGGCTTTCACGGCCTTCGCGGTGCCGAAATGGAGGAGAAGCGCGCGTTTTCGCGCCGGCCCGATCCCGGGCACCTCGTCCAGCGGGCTGGTGCCCATCGCCTTTGCCCGTTTCTGCCGATGCGCGCCAATCGCAAAGCGATGCGCCTCATCCCGCAACCGCTGGAGGTAAAATAGCAGCGCGCTGTTGTGCGGCAGCATCTGCTCGCGCCCGTCCGGGAAATGGAAATGCTCACGGCCCGCATTGCGGTCCGGCCCTTTCGAGACGCCGATCAGCGCGACATTGGCAATGCCCGCTTCCTCGAGTGCCTCGACGGCGGCGCTCACCTGCCCCTTGCCGCCGTCGATCAGCACCAGATCGGGCCATTCGCCCTTGCTGCGATCGGGATCTTCCTTTTCGGCGCGGGCGAAGCGGCGCTGGAACACCTCGCGCATCATCGCAAAATCGTCGCCCGGCGCGGTTTCGGGGTTCTTGATGTTGAACTTGCGATAGTTGGTTTTGCGGAAACCTTCCGGCCCGGCAACGACCATCGCGCCCACCGCATGGGCGCCCTGGACATGGCTGTTGTCGTAAATCTCGATCCGGTCCGGCTGGTCGTCGAGTTCGAACAGCTCGGTCAATTCGCGCATCACCTTGGCCTGGCTGGAGCTTTCGGCGAGCCGGCGGTCGAGCGCTTCCGCGGCATTGCGTTTCGCCTGTTCGAGCAATTTGCGCTGATCGCCGCGCTGCGGGATTTTCAGGGTCACCTTGCGATCCGCGCGCTCGGCCAGCGCCTCCTCCAGCAGTTCCGCTTCGGGCAGTTCGCGGTCGAGCAGCACGAGCCGGGGCGGCGGCACCTCTTCGTAGAATTGCATCAGAAAGGCCTGCAACGCCTCCTCGGCCGGCACGTCTTTCGTGTGCGCCGGGAAAAAGGCGCGATGCCCCCAATTCTGGCCGCCACGGATGAAAAAGGCCTGGATGCCGACCGTTCCCGCCTTGTCGGCCAGCGCGAAAACATCGGCGTCCGAAACGCCTTGCGCGGTGATCGCCTGGCTGCCCTGGACAAAGGTCAACGCCTTCAGCCGGTCGCGGTAAACGGCAGCCATCTCGAAATCGAGGCCCTCGGCCGCCTTTTCCATCTGCACGCCCAGCTTCTGCTGGATCTTGATGCTCTTGCCCGACAGGAATGCCTTGGCGTCCTCGACCAGCTCGTCATAGCCGGCCTCGTCGATCCGTTCGACGCAAGGGCCCGAACAACGGCGGATCTGGTAGAGCAGGCAGGGCCGCGAGCGGTTGGCGAAAAAGCTGTCCGAACAGCTGCGCAAGAGGAACATCTTCTGCAGCGCGTTGATCGTGCGGTTGACCGAACCCGCGCTTGCGAACGGGCCGTAATATTGCCCCTTGGCCTTGCGCGCGCCGCGATGCTTCATGATCCGCGGATAATCGTGATCCTCGCGCAGCAGGATGAAGGGGAAGCTTTTGTCGTCGCGCAGCAGCACATTATAGGCAGGCCGGTAGCGCTTGATATGCTGCGCCTCCAGCAACAGGGCCTCGGCCTCGGTCTCGGTCGTTACGATGGTCATCGAGCGGGTCTGGGCGACCATCCGCTGGAGCCGCTTCGGCAGTTGCTGGACCTGGGTATAATTGGGCACGCGGTTCTTCAGCGATGCCGCCTTGCCCACATACAGCACATCGCCGCGCACATCGTGCATCCGATAGACGCCGGGCCGGGCCGGCAAGGTCTTCACCGTTTCGCGGATCGCCGCAACGCCGGCGTCGAGATCGGGCAGACCCGTGCCGCGCACGGCATAGGTCGCCTTTTCCTCGTTAAAGCGGTCGGGCGCGTTGGGATGATCGGGTCGATTGGCTTTCACGAGATGAATTTAGGGATTTGCGCCGCCAACACAAATACCGTCATGCCCGCAAAAGCAGGAACGGCAGGTCTCCAGCGAAAGCGCTTAGTTGAGGCGGGCGTCGAGGCCGGAGATCGTCGTGTCGATCAGGCCCTTGTCGGCGGCGGCATCGTGCTTGGCTTCGATCAGCGCGGCGGCAGCGGCCGTGGCGGCGCTGGCGGCCTTGGCGCGAACCTCGGCAACGGCGCTGCGTTCGGCAGCGGCGATCTTGTCCTCGGCCAGTTTGGCGCGGCGTTCCATCAGATCGTCGGCATCCTTTTCGGCCTGCTCGACGACCTCGGCGGCTTCTTCCTGCGCGCGCGCGAGGATGGCCTTGGCCTCTTCGCCGGCATTGGCGGTCTTGGCCTCATATTCGGCCTTCAGCGCCTCGGCTTCGGCCCGCAACTTGGCCGCTTCGTCGATCTCGCCACGGATCGCGGCGATGCGCTTGTCGAGAGCGCCTGCTACGATCTGCGGGACCTTTTTCCAGATCATGATCAGGATAACCACGATCATCGCCCAGGCGACCCAGCCGGTCGTGTCGAAGCCGAGCGCGGTCTGATCGACATGCGCTTCATCGCCGGTTTCGATGTGCATGTCGGCGTCGAGCTGTTCCACCATCGGATTGTGCTCAGCCATTGACCATCGCCTCCTTCACCGCGCTCTGCGCTTCGGCTGCGGTCACGCTGCCGTTCGAGATACGCTCGACGATCTGACGGGTCGCATCGGCGGCGACGTTCGAGATTTCTCCCAGTGCCGCTTCGCGTTGCTTGTCCAGCTCGGCCTCTGCTTCGGCCAGGCGAACATTCATCCGTTCGTCGGCCGCCGCCAGGCGCTTTTCATTCTTGGCCGTTACCTTGCTCTTGGCCTCGGACGTCATCGCATTGGCCTCGCCGCGCGCCTCGTTGAGATGCGTGCGATACTCTTCCTCGATCTCATCGGCGCGCGCGTGCGCCTTGTCTGCAGCTTCAAGATCGTCGGAAACCCGCTTGGCGCGGGCGTCGATCGTGCCCTGGACCTTCGGCAGCAGCATCGCCGCCATCAGATAGATGAGCGCGAGCACTGCCAGCAGCGGAATGAGCTGCGACAGGAAACTGACCGTGATCTGATCTAGCTGTGGCATTCGGTTTTATCCCTTTTCCGTCCGGCGACGCGGCACGGATGCCGCGCCGCGGACGGCGCTGACGCTATTAGCCGAACAGCAGGATGAAGCCGATAACGGCCGCGATAAGGCCGAGCAGCTCGGTCACTGCGAAGCCGATATACAGGCGGGCCTGTTCGCCGTTCGCCGCTTCCGGATTGCGCAGAGCGCCCTGCAGAAACGAACCCCAGATATAGCCGACACCCGCGGCGGCGGCGCCAGCGCCGATAGCGGCAAGGCCGGCACCGATCAGTCGTGCAGCTTCAACTTCCATTGAATTAACTCCCTTTGCGAAATCTACTTGGTGTTGATGGATCGTGCGATCAATGCAGGTTTTCTGCATCGTTGATGTAGAGCGCGGACAGCAGGGCGAAGACATAGGCCTGAATGCCGCAGATAAGAATTTCGAGCGCGCTGACGAACAGCATCAGTGCGAAGCTCGGCAGGCTGACCATCAGCCCATATTCGGGCCCGGCGTTGATGCCCTGAATGAAGAAGCTCGCGAACACCTTCAAGAGCACATGGCCGGCGGTCATCGCGATAAACAGTCGCAGCGCGAGGCTGAACGGCCGCACCATGAACGATACCAGCTCGATACAGAAGAGCAGCGGCACCATCGGCAGCGGCGTGCCGTGCGGCACGAACAGCGTGAAGAATTTGAGCTTGTGCTTCCAGAAACCGACGACGAGCACGATCAGGAAGCTCATCACCGCCATGACGCCGGTGACGAGGATGTGGCTGGTCACGGTAAAAGGATGCAGGCCGAGAACGCCGATCGGCATCAGGCCGAGCAGGTTGGCGAACAGAATGAAGATGAAGATCGTGAAGATATAGGGGACGTATTTGCGCCCCGCAGGCCCGACATTGCGGACGAGAAGATCGTCGATAAATCCGGTCACGCTCTCGACGGCCATCTGCCAGCGGCCCGGAACGAGCTCGCGGCGCATCCCGCCCAGCATGAAAATCCAGACAGCGGCCAGCGCCAACAGCATCCAGAGCGTGCTGTTTGTGAACGCAAGGCTGCCGCCGGCCGGATCCCAGGCGCCGTACAACGGCTCGATCTGGAACTGGTGCATCGGATCGATGCCGCTACCTTCAGCCTCAGCCACGCGCTATTCCCGTCTCAGTCCAGCAAAACCGCCCTATTCAGGCGGCTTGCTCGTCATACGATATACATTCACCACGGCGACGACGAACCCAAGGAACATCATCCCCATCAAGAACCAGGGGTAGGTACCGAACAGCCAGTCGAAAAACCAGCCGACGACGGCGCCACCGACAGGACCTCCGATCAGCTCACTCACAGCCCGGGACGCGACATTCATGCCGTTGCCACTGGACTGTTTGTTCCTGCCTGATCGGACTTCTTCTGCGCGTTGCGCGGCCTGCAATCGCTTTTCGAGCGACTCAAGCCGCGAATCTTCCGCGACGAAGGAATCCCGCCCGGGTTCGTTCTCCGCCATGCTTGCTCCCTAAGCCTGAACATCGGACACACGCATGGAGGCGAGCGACCCCGCCAAGGCAGGGCCCGTTTAGTGAGGGGGTGTAGCCAAGTCAACTGCATGCTGCAGCGCAAAATGGGGGTAAGGAGCGGCGCGAAATTGCTGGCCTTCCCCGCGCGGATTTGACAGGAAAGGCGATGGCTTTTTTCGACCGATTCAAGCCCTTCGCCGCTGCGTTGGCACTGGGCATGATCGCCGCCCCTGCGCTGGCGCAAGCGGACGGCTCGCAAGACGCTGGCGAAAACGAACCGAGCTTCGAATATCACAGTCCGGGTGCCGCCATGGCGCTGCCGGGCCTCGCCCAGCAATTCGAGGCCGAACGCGAACAGGCGCGCTTGGGTTTCGAGGAACGGCAGGCCGAGCAGACGCAGATAGGAATCGATTTCCCCGACTATCCCGCCCCGCCGCTTATCTATTCCCAGCACTGGGGGATCGCCGGGCAGGCCGGGCGGCTGATGAGCCTCGCCTCGGAGGCCTATCGCTATGACGGCGGCGCCCATGGCAACAGCGAATTCGCCGCGCGGCTATGGGATGTGGATGCGGATCGCGGGATCGATTTCCCCTATATCTTTACCGATCGCTATGCCGCCTATTCGATAATCGACCGCGACTATTGCGGGCAACTCGCCGAATTACAGGCCGAACGCGATATCGAGACCTCGGAAGACGGTTTCTGGGGCCGCTGCCCGCTGCTCCATGAGCAAACGCTTTTTCCGGTGGGTGAGGAAGGCGGGCCTTTCACGCACATCGCGGTGCGGATCGCGCCCTATATCGCCGGGCCCTATGTCGCCGGAACCTACGAAATCGACGTGCCCGTGACCCAGCCGCTCATCGACCTGCTCCATCCCCGATATCGGGACGCCTTCGCGCTGCCGGCGGGATAGCCAAGCCTTGGCCTAGCAGTTGGCGGGAGTCGGAACCGGCGCCGCACCGCGGACCCGCCAGACACCGTCGCTCAGCTGATAGGCTTCGCCCGGATCGATCCGCGGAACCTGCGCGCAGAAGGTTTCGGCTGCGACCTGCTGGCGCGTCACGCCGCGCTGCTGGGCCAGGTTGGCATAGGCCGAACGGCGGCTGAGGTTGAGGGCATCGACCTGCGCGCGCAATTCCGCCGACGGCGTTTGCGCAAAGCCGAGATAGCCCGATGCGGTCTCACCGACGATACCGGCGGCAATCGCCTGGCTGATCTGCGCATTTTGCGCCGGGGCCATGGTCGCCATACCGCCGGCCAACGCGGTCGCGGCGGCGAGGATGGTGATGATTGTGTTACGCTTGGTCATTGTGGAAACAGCTCCGGGTTGTTCTCGATCAGATTTTCGACGTCTTCCTGCAAATTCACGTCCACGGTCTGCTGAACATTGATGTTCAGTTCGATCACGATCGGCTCTTGTGGAGCCGAAACCTGCACGCAACCGCTTGTCAAAACGGCGAAAAGCGCCGCCGCGATGGCTGGTGAGCGGTTCATGAGGCCGTGGGTCGCATTGCACTCCTTCTTCGTCAATATCGCAGTCTTCATGGCAGATCGTCGCTTTCCCCGGCCTGAACGTCACGTTCGGCTCTCATTCGGTTTATGCGCCCCTGAATCGCGCGGTTCACGAGGAAACCGGGATCGTCGAGCAAACGGAAGGAATACAGCATCTGGTTGAACGGCGCGTGCATCGTGATGTTGAAGCGAATCGGGGTCTCCGCCAGCTCCCGCGTCAAGCCGCCGACGATGAAGCCCTGCCCTTCGCGCGCCAAGTTCGGCGATACCCCGGTAAATTCGACATTGGTCACCATCTCGCCGTCGATCGCGCCGTCGAAATTGATTTCGAGCCGGGTGTAGCGGATCAGTTCGAGCGCGTTGAAAGCGAGCGATCCGAAAACGCCGAGATTCACGTCGCTGATCTCGCCGGTATAGGAAAAGGTGCCGGTGCCGCGCGAAACCAGCTGGCCGTTCTCGATTCTACCGCCATCATTGTCGAACACCATCGGCAAGGTGCCGTCGAATATGCCGGTCGCGATGATATTCTCGAAATCGCGCGCTTCGAGAAACTGGAAGGCATCGACCCCGACGACGCGGAAGGAGAGCCGCCTTTCCTGATCGACCGCGAAATCGAGTGTCGTCGGCTCCAGAATCAGTTCGCCGCCCGCGAAAGGCCAGCGCGCGCCTTCGACCGCAACGCGGTTGGCGGAGAGCAGCTGATAGCGAACGACGCCGTCCTCCGCGATCACGCCCGGATTGATACTGCGGATCGTCGCCACCTGGCCCGGCGCGGTGTTCATGCCGAGAAGATCGGTGAAGCGGACCTCGCCATTGAGCCCGGTCACCGGACCGAAGGGCGCGGCGAGATCGATATCGGTCATCTGATAAACGCCGTCGCTCGTCACGCCTTCCGGCCCCCAGCGGATCGTACCGGTGCCACTGGCAAGCCCGTTCACATCGGCGACGATCCCGAGCACGAGATGGGTGAGATCGCTCGGCTGCAAATTATGGTCGAACCGCACAAGCTCGGTCTCGAGCACCGCCTCGCCCCGCCCGGTGCCAAGATCGTGATGGAGATCGACAGCGGCAATCTCGGCGCCCGTCTCCGGTTCATGCAGCGCGCCGGTCATCGCTATGCGGTTGTCGCGCATCACCAATGAAAATTGTGGGGCATCGAGCGGATTGAACAAGGGATCGGGACTATCATTGCTGAGCGTGGCGCGGCCATCGACGGTCAGCACGCCGCCTGCAAAACGCCAACCGCCACTGCCCTCGCTCATCTTGACCGGAACGCCGGTGAGTTCACCCGAAGCCGCCGCGAACCGGCCATCGACGCCGCCGGGCAAGAATCCCGCCTCGAGGGCGCCGATATCGAGCCAGGACTCGCTGCCGGCCGCGCCCAGCCGCACGGCCACGGCATCCGCTGCGAAGCCGGGCCGCGCGAACGGAAGCCGGAATTCGCGCGCCGACACCAGCAAGGGCGAACCGCCAACCATCGCCCGCACGCGCGGCCGGGCGATACGCGCGCCGCCATCCATCCCGCCTTGCGGCGAATAGCGGAAGATGGACCCGCTCGAAATCGGGCACAGCGGCAATTCCGAAGCGCCGATGGAGAGACTCGCCACGCGTAGCCTGTCCCAGCGCAGCGGCACGCAGCCTTCGCCAAAGGCCAGCCGCCCGCCCCTTCCCAGATATCCCGCCACCGGCAACCGCAACCGTTCGACGCGCCCGTCGGCCAGCGGGCCCGACATCTCGACCGCCGTCACGATCCGCGTCCTTCCGTTATTGCTTGCCGAAAAGCGCACCGGCATCAGGCGAAGACTTGCATTGCCGGTATCGATCGGCGCGACCTCGGCGAGGCCGGTGATCGGCGCGCCGGCGCGTTCCTGCGCCAGTTCGATGCGGGTCTCGGGGAAACCGCCACCAGCGAGCCGCATGACCCCATCGAGCCGCAGGCCCCTGCGCGGCGTGACATAGCGGATGCCCTCGCCGCTTTCGAAAAGGAGCCGCGCGCCGCTCGCGCTTTCGGCATCGAGGTCGGCGAGCCGCAGCGCCATCGCGCCGTCGACATAGGCGGCGCTCAAGGCGAAGCGCGCGCCGAAATCGGAAGCCGCTGCCTGTGTCGCCCGGCCGATCAACCGGCCGACCGGCCCGAGCGGCGTTCCTTCGGCGCCGCGCAGGCTATCGGCAAGGCTGGCGAGGCGGACGGGCGCAACGCGGCCATTGTCGAGCTCGGCATCGCCATCGAAACTGATCTCGCCTCCGCCTTCGCGGACCCGGTAGTGGCCGCGCACGGCGAGCAGGCTTCCCCCGAAATCGGCGCTGCTGAAATCGGCGGCGCGCAACTGCGCTGCGCCCCGCGTCTCGCCACCCGCCTCGCCGTCAAAGGCGACGCCGATCCGGGCCGGACCGCTCGTCACGCCCTGCATGGCAAAGGCGGGCGTCGCGAGCCCCGCCTCGCCGCCCCAGCGATCGAAACTTTCGGAGAAGATCGCGTGCAACGCGAGCTCGGGCGCATCCATCGCCAGCGTCCGACCCGGACATTCGAACCGCGCCGCCTGTATCGGGCCATCGATTTCGGGCCGCCGGTCGGCAACCCGCAAGGCAGCGGCAAGACGCGGCCGCGCGATGGTGCAGCCCTCTACAGCCAGCGCGGGGCTCGCCGCCGCGACGAAGCCGCGAAAGCCGCCGGTAAGATCGCCCGATCCGCCGCCCGCAAATCCGATAGGACCATAGGGCGTCGCCAGAGCGACCCGGGCATCGCGCAAGGTCAGCTCCATATCGGGCAGCACGAAGGGTTCGCCGGTCGGTTCGGGCAGCAACTGATCGAGCGCGCCGAAGGTGAGCGCGCCGTCCACCATCCGCCCCCGCACCCGCACGCCCTCGGCATCGATCCGGCGGATCGAGGGGTAGCCGAAGCCGAAGCGCAGATAGATGTCGGCGCGCCGCACCGTAAGATCGGGATTGTCCGGATCGCCGATAACGAGATTTTCGACGCGCTGATGGCCGACGTCGAAATCGGTGATCGAATAGCTGCTGTCGACGCCGAGCTGCGAAAGCTGGTCGTCGATCACATTTTCGGCGATGCCATAGCGTTGCGACCAGACGATCCCGATCGCGATGACGACAATCAGCAGCAATGCACCCAATAGGTAGCGCTTGCGCCATCGCCGGGCCGTGGGTGGCGCGTCGCCGTCCGTCATGCGGCACGATTAGCGCGATTGCACCAAGGCCGCCATCCCGATAGCAGCAAGCCATGGCAGACGCTCCTATCGACGGCACCGGTCACCGTGCGCGGTTGCGCAAGCGGCTGATCGAGGGCGGGCACGGCGCGCTGCTCGATCACGAACTGGTCGAATATCTGCTCGCGCTCGCCATTCCGCGCCGCGACACCAAACCGCTGGCGAAAAAACTGCTCAACGATTTTGGCGGGCTCGGGCCGCTGCTCTCGGCGGAGCCCGAGGCGCTGGCGCGGATCGGCGGCCTTTCCGAAGGCGCGGTGGCGGCGTTGATGATCGCCAAGGCCTCCGCCCTGCGGCTGCTCGCCGATCCGATTCGCGAAAAGCCGGTCTTTTCCAACTGGCAGGCGCTGATCGATTATTTGCGGGCGGATATGGCGCACGAACCGATAGAGCGCGTCCGCGCGCTTCATCTCGATTCGAAGAATGTGCTGATCCGCGACGAGCTCGTCACCAAGGGATCGATCGACCAGGCGGCCGTCTATGTCCGCGAGATCATCCGCAAGGCGATCGACCTTCATGCCAGCGCGCTGATCCTCGTCCACAATCATCCTTCCGGCGATCCCGCACCCAGCAAGGCCGATATCCGACTGACGCGCGAGCTGATCGAGGCCGCGCGCCCGCTCGGTATCGCGGTGCACGACCATCTCATCATCGGGCTGAGCGGCGAAAGCAGCATGCGGAGCCAGGGCTTGATCTGACCAAAGCGAGCCCAAGACAAATGTGATAGTTTATTTAATCTATATTTAATGTTTCATAGACGAAACGAAACAATCTGTCGCATTTATACAATTTTATTGGCGATTCCGTCCAATCAATCACGAAAAAGCCGGCCTAATCCGTTCTTCCCCAGAATGGAGGAATAACCAATGCCTAAAGAACTGACCGCCACCCGGGCCGTGCAGGCGACGCCGATCCGCGTCTCCCTGCCCGCCGACGTCGCGTATGACTTCAACAAGTTCCAGAAGGTTCAAAAGGATATTCTGGGTCGCCTCGGCTGTCTCGCCTGTTGTTCGGGCTGGGATATCCGGTGGGATATCTTCCGTGATTTCCGCGTCGACGAGAAGCTGAATGTCGAGCAGGGCTTTTTCCGCTAGGCCGCTCGGCGTCGGTATGGTGTATCTGCCAGGGCTCGAAGCCCTGGCAGAACGCCTTGGGCCGGACTGCGATCTGTTCGAGGTCGAGCCGCAGGCCTTTTGGCGCAACCGGCCCGCAGAAAGCGGGCGGCCTCATGCTGCCGCCTATGATATCGGCGCGGACAAGCTCGCCGCGCTCCACGCGCTCGGCAAGCCGATACTCGTCCACAGCGTCGGCTCTCCCGTCGCCGGCACCAACGGGCTCGAGACCAGCCAGATAGACGGGCTGCGCCAGACGATGGCGATGCTACGGCCGCAATGGTGGAGCGACCATGCCAGCTTCTCTTCGGTCGGCAGCGGCAATGCGCGGCGCGGCGTCGGCTTCCTGATGCCGCCGCTGCAGAGCGCGGACAGCGTTGCGCTGATCGTCGATCACATCAAGCAATTGCAGGACGCGATCGGCCTGCCCTTCGCCTTCGAGACCGGGGTCAATTATTTCGCGCCCCAGCCCGGCGAGCTCCCGGACGGCGAATTCTGGGGCGCCATCGCCGATCGGGCAGAATGCGGCATCCTGCTCGATCTCCACAATATCTGGACCAATGCCTGCAACGGCCGGTCGTCCGTCCTCTCCGTCCTCAACGCGCTGCCGCTGGAACGGGTATGGGAAATCCACCTTGCCAACGGGCAGGAGCATAAGGGCTATTGGCTGGATTCGCACAGCGGCCTGCCGCCCGAAGCGCTGTTCGAAATCCTCGAAAAGGCGCTGCCGCGATTGCCCAGCCTGCGCGCGATCCTGTTCGAAATCATCCCCGAATATATCGACGCCAACGCCATTCCCGAGGAGGAGCTGCGCGCCATGTTCGCGCGGGTGAAAAGCCTCTGGCGCGATCATGGCGAACCGGCCGCCCCGCACTGGCCCAGCAGCCGCGGGTCGGACGAGCGGGAAGAGCGTTTCCTCAACGCCGAAGGCTCGCCGGCGGGCTGGGAAGCATCGATCTGCCGCGGCATCGAGCGACATCGCAGCGGCGCCAATCCGGACTGCGCCGATCCGGCGTTCGAGATTTATTACGACCTCATCCATATGGCGCGACGCGGCAGCATCGTCGACGCGCTGCCGCTGACGTCCCGCTATCTCTGGCTGCTCTATGCCGAAGCCGGGCTCGAAGCGCTGTTCGGCGAATATTTCGCGATCACCGCGCCCCAGCCCTTCATGGCCGACGAGGCGCGGAGTTTCGCCAGTTTCGTCGGCGCGCAATGCCCCGACGCGCCCTATCTCGCGGACGTCGCGGCGTTCGAATTCGCCGCCCAGCGCGCGGCCAGTTCGGGCGAATGCCAGACCATCGCCTTTGGCTGCGACCCGGGCCTGTTGATCGCTGCGATCAAAAGCGGCGAAACGCCTCGCGACATCGTTCCGGCAACTATCGAACTCGAAGTCCGGCCACCCGAACAGGTCGCCGCCTGACGCTTCTGGCGGCCTTCGCTTATTTGTCGAAAACGCCCTTCCCTGCTAAGCGCGCGGCTCAATTCCTCACGCAATGTCTCGCAAGGATTCGCCCGCAATGATCCCGCGCTATGCACGCCCGGAAATGACCGCCATTTGGGAACCGGAAGCCAAGTTCCGCATCTGGTTCGAGATCGAGGCGCATGCGACCGAGGCGCTGGCGAAACTCGGCGTCGTGCCGGAATCGGCATCGAAAGCGCTGTGGGACTGGTGGGCGACCGACCCGGCGATCGACGTGCCCGCGATCGATGCCATCGAGGCGGTGACCAAGCATGACGTGATCGCCTTCCTGACCTGGGTGGCCGAAAATGTCGGCGAGCAAGCCCGCTTCATGCATCAGGGCATGACCAGCTCCGACGTGCTCGACACCTGCCTCGCGGTCCAGCTCGATCGGGCGGCGGCGATCCTGCTCGCCGATCTCGACGCGCTGCTCGAAGCGCTCAAACGCCGCGCCTTCGAACACAAGATGACGCCGACCATCGGCCGCAGCCACGGCATCCATGCCGAGCCGGTCACTTTCGGCCTGAAAATGGCCGAGGCCTACGCCGAATTCGCGCGCTGCAAGGCCCGGCTCGAAGCGGCGCGCGAAGGTATCGCGACTTGCGCGATTTCCGGCGCGGTCGGCACTTTTGCGAATATCGATCCCGCCGTCGAAGCCCATGTCGCGGAAAAGCTCGGCCTGTCCATCGAACCCGTCTCGACCCAGGTGATCCCGCGTGATCGCCACGCTATGTTCTTCGCGACCCTGGGCGTAATCGCCAGTTCGATCGAACGGCTGTCGACCGAAGTCCGCCATCTCCAGCGCACCGAAGTGCTGGAGGCCGAGGAATATTTCTCGCCGGGGCAGAAGGGGTCCTCGGCGATGCCGCACAAGCGCAACCCGATCCTTACCGAAAACCTGACCGGCCTCGCCCGGATGGTGCGCAGCTATGCGATCCCCGCGATGGAGAATGTCGCTCTGTGGCACGAGCGCGATATCAGCCACTCCTCGGTCGAGCGCTATATCGGCCCCGACGCGACGATCACCCTCGATTTCGCGCTCGCGCGGCTGACTGGCGTGATCGACAAGCTGCTCGTCTATCCCGAGCGGATGCAGAAGAATTTGGACAAGATGGGCGGGCTGGTTCACTCGCAGCGCGTGCTGCTCGCCCTCACCCAGGCCGGCGTTTCCCGCGAAAACGCCTATCGCCTCGTCCAGCGCAACGCGATGAAGGCGTGGGAATCGGACGGCGCGCTATCGCTGATGGAATTGCTCAAGGCCGACGAGGAAGTCGCCGCCGCGCTCAGCGATGCCGAGATCGAGGAAAGGTTCGATCTCGGCTATCACCTGAAACATGTCGACACGATCTTTACGCGCGTCTTCGGGGAAAGCTGAGCCGCCTTCCCCGGCCTGGCCGCGGCTAGGCGATGATATCGGCAAAGGTTGGCGCGACGGCCGCATTGATCGTCACCGCGAAATCGGCCGCCGACGAGCTTGTCATTGCCCTTGCCGGCATAAAGCTTGTCCTTGTCGGCGTCGCCGAAGATGTAGTTCGCTTCCCAGAGCGGGCCGAAGATCGTGTCCGCGGCTGCCGTGCCATAAATCGTCGCCATCATATTGCTCCGTCATAGAGAGTTTCGATGCGACCCGATTAGGAAAGATGGCGCCCGTCGACCGTGATCCAGCGCACCGGCAAAGCTATCAGGGAATTGTCCAGGCGGAAAAATGGCCACCGTTGCTAACCGCCGGCCATCCTCCGTTTAGCTCAGACGATAAAGTCGCTAACCAGCGGCACGTCGCCGGCGAGCAGGTGGATGCGAAAATCGCTGACCGCATCGCCGTCGAGATCGACATCCACGAACGCGGCCGCGCCCGGCAGGTCGGTGACGACGATCTGACCCGCCGTACCGTCAAAGACCGATGCGAAGGTCAGCGGCGCGCCGCCGGCGGTTTCGTCCGCAAGGCCCGACAGGTCCAGCATGTCATCGCCGGAGCGGAAACCGCGAATCGCATCCTGCCCCGACGGGTCGACCGTACTGTCGCTGGCCTCGTCGTAAACGAAAACATCCTCACCGCCATCGCCGCGCAACGAGTCGGCGCCTGCGCCGCCGTCGATCGTATCGTCACCGTTACGGCCGCGGATATCGTCATCGCCCTCGAAACCGGTCAATGCGTTGGCCCCGTTGTCGCCGCGCAGCACGTCGTCGAAAGCCGAACCGCCGATATTTTCGATGCTGACGATCAGGCCCGAATTACCGAAGCCATCGTCGAAAACGATGCTGGCCTGCAGGTCTGCCCTGACGCCCGCCGTCCGCTCGACGATCTCGGCGAAACCATCGCCGGTATTGTCGGGGATGATCGTGAAGTCGACAAAGCTCGTAATCGTGTCGTTACCGGAACCGCCCAGCAGGATCGATGGCACGCCGTTCAGCTGGATCGTGTCGTCGCCGCCGTGCAGGAAAATGAAGTCGCCGGCGTCGGCAAGAAAGAAATTGTCGCCATTGTCGCCAATGAACAGATCGGCAAAGGCCGTGCCTTGCCCCAGCCCCTCGATCGACACCATCGTTTCGACATTGCCATAGCCATCGTTGTAGATGGTCTGGGTCAGCAGGCTCGCCACGGCGGCCTGCGTCGCATCGAGATGGAACAGGCTGACCCGGTCCATCCCGTCGCCGCCATCGAAATAATCGACGCCTTGCTGGCCGCGCAGGAAATCGTTGCCGTCTCCGCCAAGCAGCGTGTCGTTACCCGCGTCGCCGCGCAGCTGATCGTTCCCGCCAAGGCCGATCAGCAGATCGTCCCCATCGCCGCCGAACAGTGTGTCCGCACCGCCGCCGTCCTGGCTTGTGAAAAGAGGGTCCTGGAAATTGCCGCCGATCAGCGTGTCATTACCGTCCTGACCCAATATGAGATTGGGTTCGTCGTCCGGTCCGTCGAGAAGATTGTCGAATTCGTCTCCGATGATCTCCGCCATAGTCGCTCTCCCGTAAAGGTTGCGCGCCCGTACGCACTACCATCGCGGCTGACGACGATTAGTCAATGCAATTAGGTGGTTACGTCTTTCATAACGGATGGCCCGGAACATCCGTGCGGCGAGACGAAGGCCTCCTGCGAAGCTCAGTGAATATCGTCGCCATCCTCATGGCTGGAGCCGTGATCGTGATGATGCTCCATCGCGCGCGGATCGGTGAGGCTTTCATAGATGAAGCCGATGAACCGCTCGCCCGAGATGAAACCGCCTTCGCGATCGGCATAGTCGGCCGGGAAACCCATCGCCTGGATTTGCTCCAAGGTCCGTCCCGCCGCGATCGCCGATTCCACCTGCCCCACCAGCGCGGCGACCATATCGCGATAGGCGATCAGGTCGGCGCGCGTGGCCATCGGGCCATGACCGGGGATGATCCGGGTTTCGTCATTGGTCATGTCGATAACCCGGGTCGCGGCATGGACGACGCCCTGCACCGCGCCGCCTGAATCGCGATCGATATAGGGAAAGCTGCCGCCGTTGAAGAACAGGTCGCCCATATGGACGACATTGGCATTTTCCCACCAGATGATCGAATCGCCGTCGGTATGGCCGTTGTGCATATGGATGACATGGACGGTATCGCCGTTGAGATGGAGCGTCAGGCCGTCTTCAAAAGTAACGACGGGCAAGGCGACAGGCGGCACCGTCCGGCCCTCCGCGCCGTTTTCGGCCATCCGGATGCGGACATTTTCATGGGCGAGGATCAGCGCGTCCGCCTCACCGAAATTCTCGTTCCCGCCGCTATGGTCGCCATGCCAATGGGTGTTGATCAGGAAACGCACGGGTTCCGCGCCAAGATCGGCAATCGCCGCCTGAATGCGCGCGGTGAGCGGCGCGAACTGATCGTCGATCAGCACCGTGCCGTCTTCGCCATAGGAGACGCCGATATTCCCGCCGCGGCCGAACAATACGGCGATGCCGGGCGTCAATTGCGTGGCCGTGATTTCGACATCGGCCATTTCGGTATCTTGCGCGGCGGCGGGCGCGGCAAGGATCATGGCAAGGGCGGTGAGCGGGGCGAAACGGATCATCGGCATCCTCCTGTTGCGGATGCCATATCAATTCAGCAGCGATGAGTCGAAGGTTAGACGGAAGCGCCTGTCACTCGCCGAACATCGATTTGAGCTTGTCGAAGAAGCCCGCGCTTTCGGGGCATTCTTCGCCGGTTTCGGTCTCGCGGAACTCCTGGAGGATTTCCTTCTGCCGCGCGGAAAGCTTGGTCGGCGTTTCGACATCGAACTGGACGACGAGATCGCCATGGCCGCGGCCCTGGAGCACCGGCATGCCCGCGCCGCGTTTCCTCAGCTGCTTGCCGGTCTGCATACCCGGGGGAACGACGAATTCATGCACCTCGCCATCGAGCCCGGGCACCTCGATCGATCCGCCGAGCGAGGCGGTGGTGAAGGAGATCGGGCAGCGGGCGAACAGCGCCGTGCCCTCGCGCTGGAACAGCTGATGGCGCGAAAGATGGACGAAGATGTAAAGATCGCCGGCCGGCCCGCCGCGCGCGCCCGCCTCGCCCTCGCCCGACACGCGAATGCGTGTGCCTTCGTCGACGCCGGGCGGGATTTTGACGTCGATCGTCCTGGTCTGGTCGACCCGGCCTTCGCCGCGGCATTGGTCGCACGGATCGGCGATCACCTGGCCCATGCCGTGGCAGCTCGGGCAGGTGCGTTCCACCAGGAACAGCCCCTGCTGCGCGCGAACCTTGCCATGGCCCTGACAGGTGGCGCAGGTCTGCGCGCCGGTGCCGGGCTTGGCGCCCGATCCCTCGCACGCTTCGCACGCGGCCGCGACGTCCAGGGTCAGTTCCGCGTCCTTGCCATGATAGGCGTCTTCAAGGGTGATCTCGTAATCGTAGCGCAGGTCCGCGCCGCGACGGACATCCTGCCGGCCGCCGCGGCGACCGCCCATGAAATCCTCACCGAAGATATTCTCGAAGATATCGGAAAACGCGCCGAAGCCGTCGCCGCCGCCCGGGGGCCCGCCACCGCCATTCTGGAAGGCGGCATGGCCAAAGCGATCATAGGCCGCGCGTCTTTGCGGGTCCTTCAGGCACTCATAGGCTGCGTTGATCGTCTTGAACTTGGCCTCGGCCTCGGCGTCGCCGGGATTGCGATCGGGATGGCATTCCATCGCCAGCTTGCGATAGGCGGATTTGATCGTGGCGCCATCGGCACCCCGTTCCACCTGCAAAAGTTCGTAGAAATCGACTTCGGTCATTGCTGCCCCAGCATGCCGTATAACGGGACGAAAAAGGGAGGAGCGCGCATGTCTCCTCCCCCTTTACGCATTACGCCTTGTTGTCTTCGTCGACCTCGGAGAATTCGGCGTCGACGACATCTTCGTCGGCCGGCACCGCATCCTCCGCGCCAGCTTCGCCTTCGGCGGAGCCGGCGTCGGCCTGCTGGGCTTCGTAGATCTTCTGGCCCATCTGCATCGCGGACTGGGCCAGCGCTTCCGACGTGGTTTTCATCGCTTCGCTGTCGTCGCCTTCGATCGCGGTCTTGGCTTCGGCAAGCTTGGCTTCGATCTCCGATTTCAGTTCGGCGTCGATCTTGTCGCCATGCTCGGCAAGCTGCTGCTCGGTCGAGTGGACGAGGCTCTCGGCCTGGTTCTTGGCCTCGGCCGCTGCGCGGCGAACCTTGTCGTCATCGGCGAACTGCTCGGCTTCCTGGACCATCTTCTCGATGTCTTCGTCGTTGAGACCGCCCGACGCCTGGATCTTGATCTGCTGTTCCTTGCCGGTGCCCTTGTCCTTGGCGCTGACGTTGACGATGCCGTTGGCGTCGATGTCGAAGGTGACCTCGATCTGCGGCACGCCGCGCGGCGCGGGAGGAATGCCGACCAGATCGAACTGGCCGAGCATCTTGTTGTCGGCCGCCATTTCGCGTTCGCCCTGGAAGACCCGGATCGTTACCGCATTCTGGTTGTCGTCGGCGGTCGAATAGACCTGCGTCTTCTTGGTCGGGATCGTCGTGTTGCGATCGATCATCCGGGTGAAGACGCCGCCCAAGGTTTCGATGCCGAGCGACAGCGGGGTCACGTCCAGCAGCAGCACGTCCTTGACGTCGCCCTGAAGCACACCCGCCTGGATCGCCGCGCCCATGGCGACGACTTCGTCCGGATTAACGCCGGTATGCGGTTCCTTGCCGAAGAAATCTTCAACGACGCTGCGAACCTTGGGCATGCGGGTCATGCCGCCGACCAGGATCACCTCGTCGATGTCGCTGGACGCAATGCCGGCATCCTCGATCGCCTTCTTGCAGGGATCGAGCGTGCGCTTGATGAGATCGCCGACAAGCTTTTCCAGGTCCGAACGGGTGATCGTCTTCACCAGATGCTTCGGCCCGTTCTGGTCGGCGGTAATAAACGGCAGGTTGACCTCGGTCGATTGCGCCGAGGAGAGCTCGATCTTCGCCTTTTCGGCGGCCTCTTTCAGCCGCTGCAGCGCAAGCTTGTCGCCGCGCAGATCGATGCCTTCGGCCTTTTTGAATTCGTCGGCCAGGAAAGCGACGACCTTGGAATCGAAATCTTCGCCGCCGAGGAAGGTGTCGCCGTTGGTCGACTTCACCTCGAACACGCCGTCGCCGATCTCGAGGATCGAGATATCGAAGGTGCCGCCGCCGAGATCGTAGACGGCGATCGTCTTGCCGTCGTTCTTCTCAAGCCCATAAGCGAGCGCGGCCGCCGTCGGCTCGTTGATGATGCGCAGCACTTCGAGGCCCGCGATCTTGCCGGCGTCTTTCGTCGCCTGGCGCTGGGCATCGTTGAAATATGCGGGGACGGTGATGACCGCCTGCTCGACGGTTTCGCCGAGATAGCTTTCCGCCGTCTCCTTCATCTTCTGCAGGATGAACGCCGAGATCTGCGATGGCGAATAATCTTCGCCGCCCGCCTTCACCCAGGCGTCGCCATTGCCACCGTTGACGATGTCATACGGAACGAGCTCCATGTCCTTCTTGGTCAAGGGATCGTCGAAGCGGCGGCCGATAAGGCGCTTCACTGCGAAAACCGTATTGTCCGGATTGGTGACGGCCTGGCGCTTTGCCGGCTGGCCGACAAGGCGCTCGCCATCCTTGGTGAAGGCGACCATCGACGCGGTCGTGCGTGCGCCTTCCGAATTTTCGATGACCTTGGGTTTGCCGCCTTCCATGACAGCAACGCACGAGTTCGTCGTGCCCAAATCGATACCAATAACTTTTGCCATTCTATCCCTCTGAATTTCCCCAATTACTGGCGGAGCCGACGGCTCCCCTTATAAAGAAGCAAGAGCCGACGGCGCGGCTTCACTGGGCGATATAGGTGGGCTTTTCCTTGCTGCAAGCACTTGGCGCAACTAATGGAAACCGCTCATTTGCAATTGAGGTTGTCCATGCGCTTTCCAATTCCGGCCGGGTTCGCGGCCATCGCCCTGTTCGCTGCCCTTTCCGCCTGCGGTTCCGCCGCCGAGGAGACCGCGCCCGATCCGGTTGAAAATGCGTGGGTGAGGCTTCCCGCCGTCGATGGCCGCCCGGCCGCGGCCTATTTCACGCTTCACGGCGGCGAGGCCGGCGACACGCTGATCGCCGTCGACAGCGAACGGGTGGCGACCATCAAACTGCATGAAACGATGATGGAAGGCGGCGCAATGCGGATGCAGCCGATCATGTCGGTCGATGTTCCCGCCGGCGAGACGGTCGCTTTCGAACCGGGCGGCCGCCACGCGATGCTGTTCGGCATCGATCCCGAAGTAACGGCGGGCACGAACCTTACCCTCCATTTCCGCTTCGACAGCGGCCGCGATGTCTCGGTCGAAGCGACCGCGGTCGGCGCGGGCGACGATGCGCCGGTGCAAGAATCCGGGCAGGATCACGGCGCGCACTGAACGGGTCAACTATCGGAAAAAGAGGGCATTAAATGCTGGATTGTCCAGCCGGCTTGGGCTAGCTTGCGATCTATTCGCAATAAGGGTCGCAGCTTTTGTGATTAAGGGGGGAATTTCCATGACACGTTTTCGCAGCGTCGCCGTATCGGCCACCATATTCGCCGCGGCGGTTGCCGCGCCTGCCATCGCGCAGAATGCCAATCTCAATCCGACCTATGGCACGGTGCAGCTGCGGGCCGGCTTCAGCGACGACCCACGGCTTGTCGAGCTCCAATCCGGCGGCAGCATCGATGCATCGGCAATCGGCAGTCCGTGCCGCGGCTTTGTCGCCAATGCGCCCGATGTTCGGGTGGTGTATTCGGCCGGAAGCCTGCCGCTGATCTTCTCGGCCGATTCCAGCTCGGATACGACCCTGGTCGTCAACGCCCCGGACGGCCGCTGGTATTGCGACGACGATAGCGGCGAGGGCCTCAATCCTTCCGTCCGTTTCAACCAGCCGCTGTCGGGCCGCTACGAAGTCTGGGTCGGCACTTATGGCAGCGCCAGCGTGCGCTCGGCCGTACTCGGGATATCGGAACTCTATGACGATGTTTCCAACCGCTCGAGCGGTTCCGGCGGCATGCCCGATTTCAGCCTCGATCCGACCTACGGATCGGCCACCCTGCGTTCGGGCTTCACCCCCGATCCGCACCGCGTGCGCCTCCAGTCCGGCGGCCCGATCGACGCATCGGTGATCGGCGGATCGTGCCGCGGCCATATCGCGCGCGCGCCCGACTACCGGGTCCGCTATACCAGCGGCCGGCTGCCGCTGATCATCTCGGCCAGCTCCAGTTCCGATACCACGCTCGTCATCAACGGACCCGGCGGCAACTGGTATTGCGACGACGATGGCGGCGACGGCCTCAACCCGTCGATCCGCTTCGACACGCCGCGCTCGGGCCAATATGATATCTGGGTCGGCACCTATCGGGGCGCGGATCTGGAATCGGCGATCCTCGACATATCCGAACTCTACAGCAACTGATCGCAGCACGACATGCGATGGAGGGCGAGCCGCGAACAAGCGGCTTGCCCTCGCCCCGCAAAGCCGGTGAAAGGGCGTCATGACCGACGCCGCAAGCCGCCCGCTTACCCAAGCCGAGACAGCCCTGGCCGCGAGTATCTTCGGCAAGGCGATCGACTATGCGCGGGTGAAGCTGCACCGCAGGCGCTGGTTTCCCTTCCAGCCGCGCGACGTGCTGATGGCGCCGACCGGCGGCATCTGGTTCCACCCCAAAGGGCCCTTTTGGCGCGAGGATTTCGGCGATGCGCCGCGCAAGCTGCAGGCCTTGTTCCTCCACGAGATGACCCATGTCTGGCAATATCAATGCGGCATCTTCCTGCCGCTGAAACGCCACCCCTTCTGCCGCTATTCCTACAGCCTGAAACCCGGCTGGCCGCTCAAGCGCTACGGCATCGAACAACAGGCCGAAATCGTCCGTCACACCTTCCTGCTGCGCGAGGGAGAGGTCGTGGCCGGCGCACCATCGCTGGAAAGCTATGAGGCGATCTTGCCTTTCGGTATGGGGTGACGTGGTTCTCACCGTTTGGGATTTGGTGGACCGTCACCGTAATGCTGTCACCGTAACGCTAGTGTCGCGACATCCAGAATGTCGCGGTCAGGACTGCGAGGAATAGCATAGAGATCACATATACACCGCCAGCGACCCCCCTGATCACATTGAGGCCTTCGCCAAAGAAAGTTACCAAGCCGGAAGTTACAGCGATCATCGCCGTTGCAACGTAGATTTGCCCCATGGAAGGCCGCACGACCTATCCTTTCCAGAATTGCGGTACGAACAGCATTAGCACGGTAAACAGTTCCAGGCGACCGAGCAGCATACCGAAGCTCAACAGCCATTTCGCCGTGTCGGGCAAGGAAAGGAAATTCCCCGCCGGTCCTATGGTGTCACCAAGCCCGGGACCGACATTGGCCAGCGCCGTCACGGCTCCGCTGGCGGCTGTCAGAAAATCCAGCCCCAATGCCATCATCGCGATCGTGAGGACCGAGTAGCAGGCGAAGAAGACCGCGAAGAACACGACGACCGACCCTACGACATCGTCGCCTACCGGCCGGCCCGCATAGGAGTTCGGAAAGACGCCCCGCGGATAGAGCAGGCTCAGGAAATGAGATCGCAGCATGATCGCCATGATCTCGAAACGGAAAATCTTGATGCCGCCGGCGGTCGACCCGGTGCATCCGCCGATGAAGGTGAGACCGAAGAACAGGCCGATCGCCGCATTTCCCCAAAGCGAATAGTCGGACGTCGCATAGCCGGTGGTCGTCACGACGGACACGGTGTTGAACGCCGCCAGGCGAAATGCGGGCTCGAACGCCTGTTGGCCGGACGTCATGAGCCATATGCCCAGCGATATGATGACGGCGGCAAGGAAGAGCAGGAAGGTGCGCACCTGCCTGTCCCACAGAGCTTTCCGGTCGCCCGAGATCATCCGGACATACAGGACGAAAGGGATGCCGCCCGAAAGCATGAACAGCGTGGCGATCCACTGGATGCCGTTGTCCTGCCAGTTCCCGAACGAGGAATCCGAGGTGGAATAGCCTCCGGTCGAGATCGTGGTCAGAGCGTGCGCAATCGCCTCGAAGGGCGTCATCCCCGCCAGCCAATAAGACAGGGCGGCAGCACCGGTGAGACCGATATAAACCAATCCCAATGTGGTCGCGATTTGTCGGACGCGCGGCATGACTTTTTCAGAACGGTCGGAAGATTCCGTCCGGAACAGCTGCATGCCGCCGATGCCGAGGGCCGGCAAAATCGCAATCGCCATGCCGATAATGCCTATACCCCCCATCCATTGGAGAAGGGCGCGCCAGAGCAGAATACCCGGAGGTGCCTGTTCAAGGCCGACAAGGACGGTCGAGCCCGTCGTCGTGATACCCGACATCGATTCGAAAAAGGCGTTGGTCAGATCGCCGCTCACCGAACCGTATTGGGAAAAATAGAAGGGCAGCGCGCTGACAGTCGCAACACTCAGCCAGGCAAAAGGCGTCAGAAGGAAGGCCTGCCGCAAGCTTAGTCCCGCTTCCAGCGAACCGCGATTGGAGCGGACGCAAACCGCTCCCACGAAAGCGGAAAGCAGTGCGGCAAGAGCGAAAGCCTGCCAGTCGGCATGGCCCAGATACAGATCGACGGCCATCGGTATGACCATCATTCCTCCCGAGGCCATCAGAAGAATGCCTATCAAATAGATTACCGGCTGGACGCCGGGGGCGGTCACGAAACCCGCAGGTCGTTCCTGTCGTTCGGCGGCTCTCATGCAAACGGCCTGCGCGTGGCTCCCAACAAGGCTTCGGCCAGCCGCAAATGGCTATATGTTATGAGCGCAATGACGCGATCGCCCGGCTCCAATTCGGTTTCGCTATTGGGTATTGCGACCTTCTTATCCCGAATGACCGCGCCGATTTTCATACCGGCGGGAAGCGAGATATCGACCAGTTTGCTGCCAAGAAGCCTCGAGCCTGTCCGGATTTCCGCCTCGACGACCTCCCCGAAATCCTCTCTGAGTGTATAGAGAGCCGAGATCGAACCTTGCCGGACGTGGCTCAGGACGCTGGAAATCGTCATCGCACTGGGACTGACAACGGCATCGATCCCCAAAGTGGGAATAAGCGCTTCATAGGACCGCTTGTTGACCAACGTGATCGCCCGCTCGCATCCGGCCTGTTTCGCCAGAACCGATACGAAGATATTCGTTTCGTCATCGTTCGTGACCGCAATTACGGTTTCCGCCGCCGAAACATGCGCCTCTTCCAATGTCTCACGATCAAGGGCATCGCCCTGCAATACGATCGCGCCCGATCCGAGTTCGCGGGCGACATGTTCGGCGCGTTCGCGCCCGTGTTCGATGATCTTGAGGTCTATCGAGGGCGATTCGCGCCGAAGCTTTTTCGCTAGGTGCAGACCGATGTTGCCGCAGCCGACGATCACGACATGTTTGGCAACCTTCTCCCGGTGTCCGAAAGCTCCGGTCACCTGTTTGGACTTTTCGGACGGCGCAATCACGTAAACGTCATCCCCCAGTTGAAGCAGATCGCGCATATCGGGAATGAAACATCGCCCATGGCGCACGACCGCCACGACCGACATTCCTTCGACGGGGCCCCCTTGGGCGAGGTCTGCGAAGCGTGTGCCGATCAATGCGCAATCCTCAATGTCGGCATGCACACCCAGCAATTCCACCAAACCATCGGCCATCGGCACCATGTCGAAGGCTCCCGGCGTGCGGAGTCGATGGGCGATGCCTTCGGCGATCTGGATTTCCGGCGAAATGATGATGTCGATTGGCAGATGTTCGGCCGCGTAAAGTCCTCTCTCGCCTTGCGCGATGTAACCCGCGTGGCGCAAGCGGGCGATGCGGCGCTTCACGTTGAACAACGAATAGGCGACCTGACATGCGACCATGTTCACCTCGTCGGATCGCGTGACCGCGATCAGCATGTCCGCATCCTGCGCCCCGGCCTTTTCCAATATCCGCGGGTAGGAGGCATGGCCGACAACGCCCCTGACATCGTAGCTCTCGTCGACCTTTCGTACCTGTTCTTCCGATATGTCGATGACGGTAACGTCGATGCCTTCGGTGCCGAGATGACGGGCAATGGTCGAGCCGACCTGGCCCGCGCCGCACACGATTACTCTCACTCTGGCCTCCCTTTGCCGTCTGAAGTCCGGCAGGAAGGCGCACTAGCGCGTCGGGAAGTAAATTCCCAGCCTTGTGCTGCGACCGGCTACCATAGGACTTGCAGTGGGTCTGGCTCCATGAAACAATCGATTCTGCGACGAGGAGTCATGGAGGTAGACAGATGGTGATCGCGGAACTTCTCGTGGAGCGGGGGTCCTATGGCGACAAGTCCGAGCAATGGGGAGAATTTCGATTTCTGGGCCTGCCGTCGCCCGGAGATCGGATCGCCGTGGAGCATGAGGAAACGACCCATTATCTGACGGTATTGTGCGTGCATCATCGTCCAGTCTCCGCCGCAGCCAGCGATAACGATCCCTACGCTCATGTCGTCGCCAAATGGACTGGTAGCGGAGCATAGCTACCCGGTTCTTCCAAGGGCTGTGGTAATCGCGCTATTGTCTTCAAATCGGCGACCTGACGCAGCCTAACCGCAAGCGCCCCGAATTCGGAATTCGGTGGGATTACGGTGCAGTTTACCGGGATTAGGATTACGGTGACAGTTTACTAAATCCCCAAATACGATTTCGCTTCAAAAATAGGAAAACCTCCCTCACCATGGCGCTGCCGAGTCCCAAGGCTCGCAGGCTCTTTGACCCCGTCCGCCACCCCGCCGTTGCCGCTCTTCGGAGCCGAAGGTTTCCTGCCCTTTGGGTGTGTGACCTTCGCAACTTTCCGCACGGCGTAGGAAATATAATTGCCCGCGCACGCAACGCTGTGTGTGAAGTTTGTAAACTTGGGGCAAGAACGGCCCCCGCCGACCCCCGACCTGTGTCAACCAGTGTCAACCGGACCAGCGAACGCCAACTGGCGACTCAGGTAGCGACTCAGGGCGAAAGATGATAAGCCTGCGCCATAACAAAGTTTCAAGGTTGACGTTCACATGACTGTTCTCAAGGACCTGGGCCATTACGGCTTGTCGGGCGATCGAGGTTATCTGTCGAACTTCGAAATCGACGAGATCGCCCTGCCCACGGCCTTCGATCCCATTGTCGCCGCGGCCGACGATCTTTCCGCGCTCCTCACCTCCGGCCGCGTGCGCCGCTGGCTCGAAGCCCTGCCGCAACCCGATATGACCGCGTTCCTGAGCGAGGCGAGCAATGCCGAAATTCGCGTCGCGATGGTGCGCTATTCCTTCCTCGTCCAGGCCTATGTCTGGGGCGAACATCATGCGCCCACCGTACTCCCCGCCAATCTCGCGGTGCCGATCGACGCGCTGGCCGACGCGCTCGGCCAGGCCCCGCTGCTTCCCTATTCGGGCTATGTGCTCGACAATTGGTACCGGCTCGACAAATCGGGCGATATCGCGCTCGACAATATCGCGATGCGGCAGAATTTCCTCGGCGGGGTGGACGAGAACTGGTTCGTGCTCGTCCATGTGGCGATCGAGGCCGAAGCGGGCCGCGCGCTCGAACTCGGCGTCGATCTCGTCCGTGCCAGCGAGGAGGGCGAGGCAAGCGATGTCGAAAAGCTGCTCCAGACGATGGATACGGTCTGGCGGCGCATCAACCGGCATTTTGACCGGATGCCCGAGCGTTGCGATCCCTATATCTATTATCAGCGCGTGCGGCCCTATATCCATGGCTGGAAGAATAATCCGGCGATATCCGAGGGCCTGATCTACGAAGGCGTCGAGCGCCATGGCGGCAAGCCGCAGGCCTTTCGGGGGCAAACCGGATCGCAAAGCTCGATCGTTCCGGCGATGGATGCGCTCTTCAACGTTGTTCACGAAAACGATCCGCTGCGCGAATATCTGGACGAACTCCACGCCTACCGCCCGGTTCCGCACCGCCGCTTCATCGAGGATCTGGGCGCGGCGAGCCGGTTGCGCGCCTTCGCAACGGATTCGAACACGGCCGTGAAGGACGCGTTCAATGTCTGTGTCGAGCATGTCGCGCGCTTCCGCACTCGGCACCTGGAATATGCGGCGAGCTATATCAACAGGCAGGCGCAGTCGGGCACGGGCAACGCCACCGATGTCGGCACCGGCGGTACGCCCTTCATGAAATATCTGAAGAAGCATCGTGACGAAAACCGCGCCCAGCGCGTCTGACGCACTGGCGTTGCCGCATGACGCGTCCGGGTCTATCCTCCCCCCCTTGTTGTGGGGAGAGTTTCGATGGCGTTCGGTTTTTACAAGCGCTGGGGCATAGCGGCCGGGATCGCGGCACTGGTCGCGGTGCCGATGGTCGCGCTTTCGCAGCGCCCTCCCCCGCCGCCGCTCCCCGAACTGCCGGCAACCCCGCAGATGGACGATGCGCCCTATCCCGAATGCCGGGACGACTGGCGCCGCCGCGGCGACGGCAATGAACGGGCCGAGGACACCAATCGCTGCATCGCCCGGCTGGACAGCTATAACGCCGATGTCCTCGTCCCCTATCGTTCGGCGATGATCGAACATCAGGGCGAAGTTTCCCGGATATATACCGAGCAGGTCCAGAACGATTTCGACTATACGCAAGAGCAGGCCGACGGCTTCTTCGCGCAAGTGACGCAGGAACATGAGGCCTCGAACCCCGACGGGGCTCATTTCGAAACCTATCGCGCGATGGAAACGCGCTATCAGGACGACCGCGCTTTCCTGCAGGATACTTTTTGCAGCTATGTGCAGTGCGAGGGGCGCCCGGCGCCGACGGCCGTTGCGAGCGGCGGGCGGAGCGGCGGTGGTGAAGGAGATCGGGATTGTGGCACCCAGCGCACGGGCGGCGGCATCCTTGGCGGGATCCTGGGCGGGATCGCCGGAGACCGGCTCGGCATCGGCACATTGGGCGGGATCATCGCCGGCCAGTTCGCGGGCGTACTCGTCGCCGAGATCGCCTGTCAGCTGACCACGGAAGAGCAGGAACTCGCCGCCGAAGCGACCGAGGAAGTGACCCAGCAGGAAGAGGTCGGCGCAACGGCGGAATGGACCAGCCCTGTCCGCGGCGATGTTTCAGGCAGCTCAACGGTTACCGCCCTGAATTCCGAACCCAGCGGCGCGACCTGCCTTGAGGTGACCGATGTCGTCATCGTCGACGGCCAGGAAACGACCGCGCTCAAAACGATGTGCCGGGCGCCGGGAGAATCCCGATATACGCTCCAGGCCTGACGCTTCAATGATCGTCCGGCATCTGGAACCGGCAGAGCTACCGGCCTTTATCGACCTCAATCTCGCCTGGATCGAGCGCGATTTCGCAATGGAGGAGTCCGACCGGAACCAGCTTTATCGGGCGAAGGAGGAGATTCTCGGCAAAGGCGGCGCCATCATCGGCGCGGAGGACGGGCGTGAGATCATCGGCTGCGGCGCTGTGCTGCCCGCCCATGTCCAGCCGGTCCCGGGAAAGTTTTTCGCCGAAATCGTGAAGATGGCGACCGCCGACGGACAACAGGGCAAGGGTATCGGCCGCGCCGTGATCGAACGGCTGATCGAAGAAGCGCGCGCGATGGGCGCAGACGGTATCTGGATCGAGACCAGCGACCGGCTGGACGCCGCGAACCACCTCTATCGGAAGGCGGGCTTCCGCAATCTCTCGGCCGACGAATTCTGGCCGACGCCTTACAATCGCTGCAGCGTCCAGATGCTGATGGAATTCTAGCCGGGCGGAATCTTATTCGGGCTTTTTGGCAACCCCGACCATCGCAGGGCGGAGCAGCCGGTCCTTGATCATATAGCCGCGCTGCATCTGCTGGATGATCGTACCGGGTTCGGCTTCGGCGTCCGGGATCTCGATCATCGCCTGATGCTTGTTGGGATCGAGCGACTGGCCCAGCGCCTCGATCTCCTCGATTCCGTGCCGCGAGAAAACCGAGATCAGCTCCTTGCCCGTTGCTTCGAGTCCGACGACGAGACTCTTGAACTTCTCGTCGTCGCGCAACTCTCCGGGAATGCTCCCGAGCGCGCGCTCAAGATTGTCGGCCACCGACAGGATATCGCGCGCAAAGGCAGTCGCCGCATAGGCGCTCGCATTCTGCCGATCCTGCTCCAGCCGGCGGCGCGTATTCTGCTCCTCGGCTTTGGCATACAGCACATCCTGCTGGGCGACGGCGAGCGCCTCTTCCAGCTCGGCGATACGATCGGCGTCGGACGCTTCGTCCTCGTCGCCCCCGTCGCGCAATTCGTCAGGCACACCTTTCAGCTCGGCTTCCGCCTCGTCCGACAGGGTTTCGTCTTCGATATTCTCGGTCTTCTGGCCGTCCATGATCGTATTCTAGCTCACTAATTTCGATAAGGTTTTTGCGGTGAAGTCCACCATGGGAACGACTCGCGCATAGTTCAAGCGTGTCGGACCGATTACGCCGACCACGCCGACCACCTGTCCCTCGCTATCATGATAGGGCGCGGCGATCACCGACGAGCCGGAAAGCGAGAACAGCTTGTTCTCCGAACCGATGAAAATCTTCATCGCCCGGGCCTCGCACGCGGAATCGAGAAGCAGGGCGATTTCTTCCTTGCCCTCAAGCTCGTCGAGCAATTGGCGGATGCGATCGAGATCGGCCGCTGCGGTTTCATCGAGCAGCTTCGCCTGCCCCCGCACGATCAGCACCGGCCGCTGCGATCCGTCGCGCGACCAGGTGGCTAGCCCCCGCGCGATCAGATCCTGCGCCGCCACATCAAGCGCCGCCTTGCCGAGCGAAATCTCCGTCTCCAGGCGCGCCAGCGCCTCATCGAGGGTCAGCCCTGTAAGCCGCGCGCTGATATAATTCGCGGCCTCGGCCAGGGTGGACGCCGGAACCGGATTAGGCAGGTCGATCACACGGTTCTCGACGGTGCCGTCGCCGCCCACCAGCACGGCCAGCGCCTGGTCTTCGGAAAGCGGGACAAAGCCGAACTGACTCAGCACGGGTTCGCGCTTCGGGACATGGACGATGCCCGCACAGGCAGAGAGGCCCGAAAGCGCCGCGGTTGTGCGCGAGACCGCCTCTTCGATGGGATCGCCGCTGTCGATCTGCGATTCGAGCGCCTTGCGTTCAGCGGCCGTGAGCTTGCCCGCCTGCATCATTCCGTCGACGAAAAGGCGCAGTCCGAGTTCGGTCGGCATGCGGCCGGCGCTGGTATGCGGCGCGGCGAGCAGTTCCAGTTCCTCCAGATCCTGCATCACGTTGCGGATCGACGCTGGAGACAGGTTGAGCGCCGTCATTCTGGAGATCGTGCGCGAACCGACCGGTTCGCCGCTTTCCAGATAGCTTTCGACGACGGTGCGAAACACTTCGCGCGCGCGTTCGGATAATTCGTTGACGCTCGGCCCTGTCATTCCGGAGATGTAGGTAATCCGCCGTCATTGCGCCAGTGGCATGGCTCATCCCGTCGTTCGGCGGCTAGGGGCAACCGTTCGTCGAAGAGCGAACCACGACGTTTGACGTAAAAGGACAAATTCGATACGCGCGGACTCCAGAGTAGCGACCATGGCCAACACCGACAAAACCCTGCCGCCGCCTTCCGAGGCCGAAGCGGAAATCCTCCAGATAGTCTGGCAGCGCCAACCCGTGTCCGTGCGCACCGTCCACGAGGAAATCCGGAAAAGCCGCGATGTCGGCTATACAACCGTCCTCAAACAGCTTCAGAGAATGCTGGACAAGGGGCTGGTGGATCGCATTTCGGGCAAGGGCAAATCCTTCGACTATGTCGCGACCCAGCCGGCATCGGAAACCCGCGCAACCCTTCTCGACCGGCTGGTGCGCACCGTTTTCGGCAATTCGACCAACGATCTCGTCATGCACGCGCTAGGGCGCGAAGATGTTTCAGTGAGCGAGATCGAGCAAATCAAGGCCTTCATTGCTGAACTGGAGGCCGAACAGGGGGACAACGAGGATGCGGGTTAACGCAGGATTGCTGGCGGACAGCCTCGGCTGGGCCTTGCTTCATTCGATCTGGCAGATTGCGCTGATCGCGGCCCTCGTCGCGGGCGTGTTGCGATTCTTGCCGCGCCATCACGCCCAGCTTCGCTATCTGGTCGCCTATGGCGGCCTCACGGCGTCGCTGCTCGGGTTTCTCGCCACCTGGGGCGTCAGCTATCGCACGCTCGCTTCGGTGGCTCCTGCCACGGGCGATGTTTCGATTGAAGGATACGCGGCATTCACCCAAATGCTCGGCCAGACGACATGGTTCGTCAGCCTTGCCTGGGCACTCGGCTTCAGCTGGCTTGGCTTGCGCTATGTCCAGGCGCTGCGCGCAACCAACCGGCTGCGCCACGAAGGCATCGCCCCCGTACCCGCCGAATGGGAAGCGCGGTTCCGGCTCTGGATCGAACGGCTCGGTGCCGATAGCGCAGCGAAGATTCTTCAATCCTCGCGGATCACGACACCGCTCACCATCGGTTCGCTGAAACCGATCGTGCTCGTCCCCACCGGTTTTTTCCTGCGCCTGCCGATGGACCAGGCCGAAGCGATCCTCGTCCACGAAATTGCCCATATCTGCCGTCAGGATTATCTGCTGGGCCTGGTCCAGGCGATGATCTGCAACATCTTCTTCTTCCACCCGGCGATCGCCTGGCTCTCGCGCCAGATCGATACCGAACGCGAATTCGCCTGCGATGCCCGCGTCGTGCGCGAGACCGGCGACACCCAGGCTTTGGCCAAAGGGCTTTCCAAGGTCGCACTCGAAAGCCGAGACATGCTGCCGGGTTTCGCGATGGCCGCCAACGGCAATCGTTCGCCAATCGTCGATCGGATCACCCGACTGCGCGAGCGGCCCTTCCGCCGCGAAAGCGGTTCGACACTACCGGTCGCAGCGCTGACGATGGTGTTCGCCGCCTGCCTGACGATCGCTGTCTCGGCGGACGCGTCCTTCGAAGGCCCTGGATCGAAAACCGATAGCGACAAGGATAACGCCCATCGCTCGAGCGCCGACCAAATCGACGGCACCGCCGGTATGGAAGCGACCGATGCGAACGACAGCGACGCCTCACTCGCCGGGCACCAATCCCGATCGGCCGATCACGCGTCCCGCCAGCACGCCGAAAACGCGGACAAGGATCGCGATCGCGAGACCGGCGACGGCGAACGCAGCCAAGCCCGTAACGCTGCGCCGATCGGGCCGTCGACCTGGTCTATCAATTTCACCGATCCGCAAAATTCCATCCCGAAAGCGATCGGGCGGGTCGCCTGGTCAACGTCGCGGGCCGCGACACCGTCGCCGTTTCGCAGCGCCGTCTATCAGCCCGATATCGAAAATGTCTTCGAAATCGGAGTCGAAGCGGATGAAGACGGTTGTCCGGACAAGGACGCCGCCGCCGAACGCCGCCGCGAGCGGGCACGGGAGCGTGCCGAAGCAGCGCACGAACGCGAGATGGCCCAGCATGAAGCGCGGATGGAGCGCGCCGAGGCAGCCCGCGAACGGGAATTGGAGCGTCTTGAAGAACGGCTCGAACGCGAGGCCGAAGCGCGCGAAGAGGAACTTGAGCGGATCATGCAACGGGTCGAGGATCAGGTCGCCGAAGCGCATGCCGTCGCCGGCTCGGAAACCCACCGCGCATTGGAGCGCGCCCGCATCGCGGCCGCAAGCGCGCGGTCTCGCGCCGAACGCGCGCGCGCAATTTCGGAATACTCCAGGGTGCGTCAGCGCAACCGGGTTCCCGCACCGCCTGAGCCGCCCGTGGCACCCGTCGCACCGGTCGTCACGATCAGCTTCGCGACGCCTACCCAGCAAGGCACGTTCCGCCTGACACCGGCGGGCTGAAGCAGATCAGAAGCTACAATCGCTCCCGAAAGCGGGTGGACGCGCTGCCGCGCCGGCTTTAGGGGCATGGCCGAACCATTTCCGAAAAGGATTTAAGCCATGCGCCCTTCCGGCCGCGCCCCCGATCAGATGCGGGCTATCACCATCGAACCCGGGTTCACCAAGCATGCCGAAGGCTCCTGCCTCATCAGCTTCGGCGAGACGCGGGTGCTCTGCACCGCCAGCGTCGAAGACCGCGTACCGCCGTGGATGCGCGGTAAGGGCTCGGGCTGGGTAACGGGTGAATATGGCATGCTCCCGCGCGCGACACATACGCGCGGCAACCGCGAAGCCGCCCGCGGCAAGCAATCGGGCCGCACCCAGGAAATTCAGCGGCTGATCGGCCGCTCGCTGCGCGCCGTGACCGATCTCGAAAAACTCGGCGAACTCCAGATCACCGTCGATTGCGACGTACTCCAGGCCGATGGCGGCACGCGCACGGCGTCGATCTCCGGCGGCTGGGTCGCGCTGCGCCTCGCCGTCAATTCACTGCTCGCCAGCGGCAAGCTCAATGCCGATCCGCTGACCCAGAAGATTGCCGCCATATCCTGTGGCGTTTTCGAGGGCGAACCCGTTCTCGATCTCGACTATCCGGAAGATTCCAACGCCGGGGCCGACGCCAATTTCGTGTTGACCGAGGACGGCAATATCGCCGAGGCACAGGCAACCGCCGAAGGCGAGACCTATGATGAGGAAACGCTGCTGCGCCTCCTCCGCCTCGCGCGGATCGGCTGCACGGAGATCTTCGCGGCGCAGGAGGCCGCGACCCGGTGAGCCGCACGCTCAAGCCCGGCCGGTTGGTGATCGCTAGCCACAATGCCGGGAAAGTGCGCGAGATCGCCGACCTGCTAACGCCTTTCGGCATGGACGTGGTGAGCGCAAGCGAGCTCGGCCTGCCGGAACCTGAAGAGACCGAAGACAGCTTCACCGGCAATGCCGAGCTCAAGGCCCTGGCGGCGGCAACCGCAGCCGGCCTCCCCGCCCTTGCGGACGACAGCGGGCTTTCAGTTTTCGCACTGGCCGGCGATCCGGGCATCTATTCGGCGCGCTGGGCGGGCCCCGATCGCAACTTCGGCACAGCGATGGCGCTGGTCGAGGAAAAGCTCCAGGCGTTCGGCCCCAAAGCCCCGCGCGAGGCGCATTTCGTCTGCGCGCTCTCGCTCGCCTGGCCCGATGGTCATATCGAAACCTTCGAGGGGCGCGTCGATGGCACGCTGGTCTGGCCGCCCCGCGGTGAAAACGGCTTCGGCTATGACCCCGTTTTCCAGCCGGTCGGCCATGACATCACCTTCGGCGAGATGGAACCGGCGCGCAAACATGCGATCAGCCACCGCGCCGAAGCTTTCGCAAAACTGATCAAGGCCGTGTTCCGGAGCGATGACTGAGCTCGCCCTCTATATCCACTGGCCCTTCTGCGTCTCGAAATGCCCGTATTGCGACTTCAACAGCCATGTCCGGGACGGCGTCGACCAACCGGCATGGCGCGAAGCGCTGCTTGCCGATCTGGCGCACGAGGCATCGCTGCTTCCCGATGCGCGGCTGACATCGATCTTCTTCGGCGGCGGCACGCCTTCGCTGATGCCGCCGGAAACCGTCGAGGCGCTGATCGACGCTGCCGGGCGGCATTGGCGCATGGACGACGCAGTCGAGATTACCCTGGAAGCCAACCCCTCCTCGGTCGAGGCGGCGCGTTTCAGCGATCTGGCGCGGGCGGGCGTAAACCGCGTTTCGCTGGGCCTCCAGTCGCTCGATAACGCGGCGCTGAGTTTCCTTGGCCGCGCGCATGATGTGGCCGAGGGCCTGGCTGCGCTCGACACCGCGCAGCAGGCCTTCGCCCGTGTCAGCTTCGATCTCATCTACGCCCTGCCCGGGCAGACGGAAGCGGACTGGACGGCCGAACTGGGCCGCGCGCTCGGTTTCGGTACCCGCCACCTTTCACTCTACCAGCTCACCATCGAACCCGGTACGCGGTTTGCGGCGTTGGCAGCGCGCGGAGAGATCGCTGAAGCCGATCCTGACCACGGGGCCGCGCTCTACACGGCGACCCAGGCGCTGACCCAAGCGGCCGACCTGCCCGCCTATGAAATCTCCAACCATGCCCGGCCCGGCGAAGAGAGCCGTCACAATCTCGCCTATTGGCGCTACCGGCCCTATGCGGGCATCGGCCCCGGAGCGCATGGGCGGCGTACCGCGATGGCAACGGTGCGGCACAAGAAGCCGGAGAATTGGCTGACGGCGGTTGAGCGCAACGGCCATGGCCTCCAGACCGAAGAACGGCTTGCGCCCCCCGAGCAAGCGATCGAGGCGCTGATGATGGGGCTGCGCCTTACCGAAGGCGTCGAACGGGCGAAGGTCGCAGAAATTATCGACGAATCGGCTGCCCTGCGATCCGCAGCCGAAGGCCTGCTGGAGCAGGACGAAAACACCTTGCGCGCGACGCCGGCAGGACACCTCGTCCTCAACGCGCTGGTCGCCGAACTGGTCTCCGAAGCGGCGGTAGCCGTCTAGCTGCCGAAGCCACTCGGCGCTGGCGACACCACCGCGAAACCGCCAGGCCCGATTTGCTGCACTTCGAGCGCCCGTTCAGCAACGCCGTCGCTGCCGAACCGGAACGCTCCGTCGACGCCCGTGAATCCGTCACTGGCGGTCAGTTCGCGCACGGGGAATGGCCGCCCGATATTCCATTCGCGCGAGATCCGCACGACGAGCAACGCCGCATCATAGCCGAGGCTCGAAAGCCGGTAGGGATCGCCGCTGAACCGCGAGCGATAACGGTTGCTCAGGGTCTGGAACATCCGGTCAGGAACGCTCGCGAAAAGCGCGCCGTGCATCGCCGGATCGCGGGTGAGATCGGGCTGGTTGTTCCAGAGCTCTGTCCCGAGAATCTGCGCATGGGTCGCGCCGCGATCGCGCAGCATCGCTACGGCCTGGCGCGCCGTTGTGCCGCTGTCGGCGACGAGCACCGCATCGAATGCCCCTTCCCCGTTAAGCTGGGTCACGGCGAGCTGAAGCGAGCGGCCCGAGCGCGAATAGGTGCGGGTCGCAACGAGCGTGCCGCCGACATCGCGCACCGCCTGACGATAAGCTTCAAGTGCGCGCTGGCCGTAAAGCCCTTCGGGGATTAGCGCCGCGAAACGCCGCGCCCCGCGACCGGCCGCATAGGTCGTCACCCGGGCGATCGACTGGGTGGGCGTGAAGCCCATCAAATAGGTGCCGTTACCAGCAACGCTGCTGTCGTTTGAAAAGGCAATCATCGACAAACCGGCGCTGCGCGCGACCGGCGCTGCGGCGCGGACATTGTCGGCGAGCAGCGGCCCGAGAAACAACCGATTGCCATCCGAAAGTGCCTGGTTCGCCGCCGCCGTCGCGCCGCCCGCGCCGGCCGTATCATAGGTGGTGATGCGTACGCGATCCGCATTGGTATCCAGGAGCGCCATGTTCGCCGCATTGGCGATCGACTGGCCGACCCCGGCATTATTGCCCGACATCGGAACGAGCAAAGCAACGCGCTGGCGCTGTTCGTCCTGCGGAATACCCTCGGTGATGTCCGGTTGCTGAGTACCCTCATCCGGCCGTCCCGATCCGGGAAGGATGGTTTGGCAGCCCGCAAGCGCCAGCGTGCCAATGATGAGGCCAAGCCGGAAAAGTAGCGAGGGCCGTTGCCCCCCGAGCCGCTGTAGTGCCATGACAAGAATCCTGATGAACGATACCCTGAACCCGGGCCTTTATATCGTGGCCACGCCTATCGGCAACTTGCAAGACGTATCGGCACGCGCCGAAACGACGCTGCGCAACGCCGACCTGATCCTTGCCGAGGACAGCCGGGTAACCTCCAAGCTGTTGAATCATCTCGAGATCCGCAAACCGGTTGCGGCCTATCACGATCACAATGCCGAAAAGATACGGCCGGGCCTGATCGCGCAGATGGCGGACAAGGCCATCGCGCTTGTGTCGGATGCCGGAACGCCGCTGATTTCCGACCCTGGCTACAAACTCGTCCGCGATGCACGGGCGGAGGGCCGGACGGTAACGACGATCCCCGGCCCCTGCGCCGCCATCGCCGCGCTCACCCTGGCCGGCCTACCGACCGACCGTTTCCTGTTCGCCGGCTTCCTTCCCGCCAAGGCCAAGGCGCGCAACGACGCGATAGCCGAGCTCGGCGCCGTTCGCGCCACGCTGGTGTTCTACGAGTCCGGCCCGCGGCTCGGCAAAAGTCTTGCCGCGCTCGCACAAGGTCTTGGCGAGCGCGAAGCCGCGGTAGCGCGGGAGATCAGCAAAACCTTCGAAGAAACGGTGACCGATACGCTCGGCGCGCTTGCCGCACGCTATGCCGAAACGCCGCCCAAGGGCGAGATCGTTATCGTAATCGCCCCGCCGGGCGAAGCGGCGGCCGCAAGCGATGCCGAGATCGAGACAGCACTTGTCGACGCGCTCGAACGCCTGCCGGTCGGCAAAGCGGCGGGCGAAGTCGCGACGAAATTCGGCCTCAGGCGCGGCGATCTTTACGACCGCGCCTTGGCTCTGAAGAGCGGCGATTGACGCGCCAGCAGGCCGAACGGCGCGGACGGCGCGGCGAGCGGTTGGCCGCCTGGTATTTGCGGCTGAAAGGCTATCGCATTCTCGACCAGCGCCTGCGGACGCCGCGCGGCGAAATCGATCTGGTCGCAAAGCGTGGCCGCACCATCGCTTTTGTCGAGGTGAAGGCACGTAATACCGAAGCAGAACTTGCCCTCGCCATCGACGAGCGCCGCCTTGCCCGTGTCGCCGCCGCCGCTGAAATCCTCAGCGCCCGTTTCGCGGCGCACGGCGAGGATATCCGCATCGACGTGATCCTGATCGGGCGAGGCCGCTGGCCGCACCATATCGAAAATGCTTGGCTGGGGTAAAGCAGGACTCGGTTGATTGCGGGGCCCGCTGCGCTATCCCCTTGATCCGAACAGGAGACGCCGATGCCGCTCAACGTCGCGGTCCAGATGGACCCCATGGAATCGATCAACATCGCCGGCGATTCGACCTTCGCGATCATGCTCTCGGCGCAAGCGCGCGGCCATCGCCTCTGGCATTATGGCGCGCACGATCTTTGCTACAATGCGAATGGCACGCTGACGGCGCGCGCACGGCCCGTCACCGTCCAGCGCGTCGAGGGCGATCATTACGAATTCGGCGACGGGGAGACGATCGACCTCAAATCGGACGTCGCCGTCGTGCTTATGCGGCAGGACCCGCCTTTCGATCTTTCCTACATCACGGCAACGCACCTGCTCGAGCGCATCCATCCCGACACGCTGGTCGTCAACGATCCCGCCTCGGTCCGCAACGCGCCGGAGAAGATCTTCGTTCTCGATTTTGCGGAATTCATGCCGCCGACCCTGATCACGCGCAGCCTTGAGGACGTCCGCGCCTTTCAGCGCGAGCACGGCGAGATCGTCATCAAACCGATTTACGGCAATGCCGGCACGGCGGTGTTCAAGATCGGCAAGGACGATGGCAACCTTCCCGCGCTGACAGAGCTGTTCAGCCAGGTCTGGGTCGAACCGTTCATGGTGCAGGCCTTCCTCCCGGACGTGGTGCAGGGCGACAAGCGCATCATCCTCGTCGACGGCGAAACGACAGGCGGCGTCAATCGGCTGCCCAAGGCCGGCGAGATCCGTTCCAACTTTGCGGTCGGCGGATCGGGCGCGCAATCCGAACTCACCGCGCGCGAGCTCGAAATCTGCGAGGCGCTGGCGCCGGAGCTCAAGAAGCGCGGGCTGCTGTTCGTCGGCATCGACGTCATCGGCGGCTATCTGACCGAGATCAATGTCACCTCCCCCACCGGCATCGTCTCGATCGACGCTTTCAACGGCACCGATACGCCGGCGAAAATCTGGGATGCGATCGAAGCGAAGCTTTAGGCGCGCGGATGGGAATGGCGGTAAACGTCGAGCAGATGCGCAGCGTCCACCGAGGTATAGATTTGCGTCGAGCTCAGGCTGGCATGGCCGAGCAGTTCCTGCAGCGAGCGAAGGTCCGCGCCGCGCGCGAGCAGGTGCGTGGCGAAGCTGTGGCGCAGCGCGTGCGGCGTGGTTCGGCCCGACAGGCCGAGCCGGACCCTCGCCCGGCGGACGGCGCGACGGATCACATCGCTGCCCAGCGGCCCGCCGCGCGCGCCGCGGAAAAGCGGTTCATCACGACTGATCGGCCAGGGGGAGAGCTTCACATATGCCTCAATCGCCTCACGCACCTGCGGCAGCAACGGCACGATACGTGTCTTGTCGCGCTTGCCGGTGACGCTCAGCGTCTCGCCGAGCGGCAACACGCTGCCGGTCAGCCCCAGCGCTTCACCGATGCGCAGGCCGGCACCGTAGAGCAGCAGCAGCACCGCCCAGTCGCGCGCACCGATCCACGGCTTGTCGGCCTGCGCGGCAATATCCTCGGCCAGCGCCATTGCCTCGTCGGGAGATACCGGGCGCGGCACGCCGGGCTTGAGCTTGGGGCCTTTGACGCGGGGCAACGCCGCTTCCTCGCCCGACCGCTCGGCCGCGAAATTGAGGAACCCCCGGATGGCGGAAAGTTCACGCGCCGTGGATCGATTGGCGAGCCCGTCGCCGCGCCGGCGCGCGAGATAGGCGCGCAGGTCGGCGGCATCGATTTTGCGGAGGGCGGCGGGCGTCACTGCTTCGGCGAAATGCTCACCAAGAAAGGCGATCAGCCGATGCGCGGTCGCAACATAGGCACGGACGGTGTGGGGGGAACGCCGCCGGTCGCGGCGAAGATGCGCGGCCCATTCCTCGGCGAGGCGGGACGCGGAATGGCTATCGAGAGTCAGGGCAGCAGCCATCGCCCGATCAGCCGGGCCAGGCTGTCTCCCAGGAATCGCAGCAGATCTGCACCGTGCTCAGTCTCGAAGCGCTCGCTTTCACGCTGGCCGAGCGCCAGCAGCCCCGAAGGCAGCGGCGCGGCATTGTCGAGCCGGACCAGCGCCTCGGCTTGGACCAGCGCAGACGACGGGCCGAACAGCGGGTGGCCCTTTTCGCAGGCACGCAGCAACACGCCCTCGATTTCGCCAGCGGTTTTCTCGATGATCTGCCGCTCGACGAACTGCATGCCGGAAATATCGGCGCGCACGCCGCGATCGCCGACATAGAGGGCGAGGCTCACCGCATCGACGCCAAGGATATCGGGCCATTGCTGGGTAACGATGTGGAGCAGGTGATCGAGCCCATCGGCTTCGATCGCCGCGAGCACCGCCGAGTGAATCGCCGCCGTCGCGCCCGAATGGCCATGCGCAAAGGCGAGCAGATCCCGATTGTCTTCCTCGGCCTGCGCCACGCGGCGCTGCAAGTGCGCCACGGCCCCGGTTTCAAAATCTATCACCGTCCCCATGACCCGGGATTCTAACGGAAAGATGGTTAAGAAGATATGAGTTTATCCACGCGATTACCCGCCGGACGCAGCGGCAGACAGTGTGGTTTTGCCCATGGATGGCGCGAACGGGCCGTGCTTTCGCCACGAACATGCCCTAGGAGCTTCGCTCCGCAACGCTGCAAAAACGGAAAAGACGATGGCCAACCCGATCACCGAACATCTCAACGAAGTCGATGAAAGCTATGGCGAACACCTCGTCGCAGCATCCGGATTCGGACTTCGCATGATGGCCGCGGGCTTTCTCTGTTTCCTCCATGGCATCCTCCCCTTCCTCTTCAAGCGAACGGCGAGCGACACGGTGAGCGCGCTTCATGACGAAATGGTCATCAAACGCCGCAAGGCCTACGACGAACACTGGGTAATCTAAAACTAAGCTGGGGGAAGGAATCCATATGCGCGAAGCCGCCATCGTTTCGACGGCGCGCACGCCGATCGGCAAAGCCTATCGCGGCGCGTTCAACGCCACCGAAGCACCGGCGCTCGGCGCCCATGTCGTCAATGCTGCGATCGAACGTGCCGGGGTCGACCCCGAACGGATCGACGATTTCTTCTTCGGCGCCGGTAACCAATGGGGCACGCAAGGCGCCAATCTCGGCCGGATGACGTTGTTCGCCGCCGGGCTTCCGGACACGATTCCGGCTTTCACGCTCGACCGGAAGTGCGGATCGGGGCTGACGGCGGTCGCACTCGCCGCCCGCGCGATCATCTGCGACGAAATGGACGTCGCCATGGCAGGCGGCATGGAGAGCATCAGCTTCACCGTCACCGCCGATGCGCCCCGCTACATCAACAAATCCGTCATCGCGCACGTCCCGCACGCCTATATGCCGATGATCGAGACCGCCGAGATCGTCGCCGAGCGGTACGGCATCAGCCGCGAGGCACAGGACGCATTCGGTGCGATGAGCCAGCAGCGCGCCGTCGCGGCAACCGAAGCCGGGCACCTCGATGCGGAGATCGCGCCAATCACCGTCGAAAAGCAGCTCTACGAAAAGGACGGCAGCAAGGCGGGAATGAAAACCGTCACCTTGAGCCGGGACGAAGGCATGCGCCCCGGAACGACCGCCGAAGGGCTCGCCGGACTCAAGACCGTCTGGAAAGACGGCGCAGTCATCAAAAAAGGCAAGAATATCACTGCCGGCAACGCAAGCCAGCTTTCCGACGGCGCGTCGGCCCAGATATTGATGGATCGTGCCACCGCCGAAGCCGAGGGCAAGGACATTCTCGGCATCTATCGCGGTTTCCAGGTCGCCGGCTGCGCACCCGAAGAAATGGGTATCGGCCCGGTCTTCGCAATCCCGAAGCTGCTTGAACGCACCGGCGTCGCGATGGACGAAATCGGCCTGTTCGAAATCAACGAAGCGTTCGCCAGCCAATGCCTCTATTGCCGCGATCGGCTCGGCATCGATCCGGAAAAGCTCAACGTCGATGGCGGCGCCATCGCCATCGGCCATCCCTTCGGCATGACCGGCAGCCGCCTCGTCGGTCACGCGCTGGTCGAGGGCCGACGCCGCGGCGTTCGTTATGTCGTCGTGTCGATGTGCACGGCCGGCGGAATGGGCGCGGCGGGCCTGTTCGAAATCGTCTGAAAAGCCTTTGATCGAATCCTGTGACCTCCGTCACAGGCCGAATCGCGCGCTTTCCCCATAACGGCTTCCGGGGAGTGAGAGCTCTTGAGCTCAATCTCACCAGGGCCATCATGGTTCATCCGGTTTTATGCGACCCGGCCGGACGCCGTGATGGCCCCTCACCTATATAGCGGAGAGGCGACCGATGGCAGGAATGACCGCACGTTCGTGGCTACCTGCTTTGATTATCGCCGGTTTTTCATTTGGCCTGCTCCGGTCCTGCGCTGCTGAAAGCACGGAGACCGAAACCCCGCATCTCGATTGGGCGGAAGCCGATTGCGAAACGCCCGGCGCGGCCAACCAGTTCGTTGGAAAATCCCAGTCGGAACTGATGGCGTTGCTCGGCCCAGCAGAAAATGATCATCGCTTCCGGCTCGAAGAGGGCATCAACGAGTTCACGATCGAACTGCTCAACATCTATCCGATGCCGGAAAATGGCTGGCGCGAGATCCTTGAACAGACATGGTCCCTAGACCATTGCTCGCTCACTGTCTGGTCAAGCCACGAAGACGGCGTTATGCACTCGATCGATTCCTTCGCTTTTCCCGACAACGTCGAGTTCTAGGCTAAAAACGCCGCATTTACGGGGAAAATGGTGGGCGCGGCTGGGATTGAACCAGCGACCCCTGCGATGTCAACACAGTGCTCTACCACTGAGCTACGCGCCCACGAGACGGGCCATTTAGGCGAGGTCGCGCAAAGGCGCAACCGCTGATTTTCGGATCTACTGAAGCCCAGAAGCGTCGCCAACCTCGAACATCCGATCGACCTCCAGAACCAGATCCCGAAGGTGGAAAGGCTTGGAAAGAACTCGGGCATTAGGCGGCGTCTTGTTATTCTTCAGCGCCACCGCGGCAAAACCGGTGATGAACATGACGCGCATGTCAGGTGCAATCGTCGAGGCTTCCTGCGCGAGCTCGATGCCATCCATGCCGGGCATCACGATATCGGTGAGCAGCAGATCATAGGTTTCGCTCTTGAGCAAAGGCACGGCCGACAGGCCCGAATCGACCGCATCGACTTCGTAGCCGGTGCGTTCGAGCGCGCGCTTCAGATATTCGCGCATCGACGTGTCGTCCTCTGCCAAAAGGATACGGATCATGCTTGTCCCATTATTGCGTCCACGCCGCCCCCGGCGCATCGAGACCCCTTATAGTCAACAGCCCTTAAGATTTTCCAGTCTTGGCGTGAAATTTTGGCGGGCTTGCCTTCGGAGCGACGGAATAATAGGCCAACCCCATGCCAAATAAAGACCGCGCGCCCGATCCGCCAGCCGCCGATTCCGTCATTCGGCTTGGCCCGGAAAAACCGCTCTCGCCGGTCATCCTTTCGGTGCCGCATGCCGGCCGACTCTATCCCGCCAGCCTGCTTCGCGATGCTCGCATCGGCGAAGACAGGCTGCGCTCACTCGAGGATCGTCATGTCGATATGCTGGTGACACCGCTTGCCGAAAGCGGCTTCACGGTGATCGCCGGCAATATCGCGCGAGCCTGGATCGACCTTAACCGGTCGGAGCGCGAAATCGATCCTGAAATGGTGATGCCGCAGCCTGCGCGCGCCAGCCTGGAGTCCAGCGCCAAGGTTCGCGGCGGGCTCGGCCTCGTGCCACGGCGCTTGGCACGGCATGGCAATATCTATCTTGGGCCGATCACCGCCGCCGATCTCGCCAACCGTATCGCCACCACCCATCGCCCCTATCATGCGGCGCTGTCCGACGCCCTGGACGCCGCCCGGCGGCTGTTCGGGGTCGCGATATTGCTCGACTGTCATTCGATGCCGCCGCTCCGGCCGAAATCGGGCCAGGCACCGGCGGAAATCGTGATCGGGGATCGTGACGGCAAGAGCGCGGCCCCGGCCTTTGGGGCGCGCATATCGCAGCTGTGCCGCGAACACGGTTTCCGTACCGCGCGCAACGCGCCCTACGCGGGAGGCCATATCCTGGCGCGGCATGGCCGTCCTGAACGCGATATCCATGCGCTGCAGCTCGAAATCTGCCGTTCGCTCTATCTGGATCATGCGCTGGACAGGCCGACACCGCACGCGGCGCGCGTTATCAAACTGGTCGAGGCGGTGGCGCAAGGGCTTTCCGAAGAGGCCCTGTCCCCGCCAGACACCCTCGCGGCAGAATAAACGGCGCATAAAAAAACCGCCTCGCGCAGGGGAGCGCGAGGCGGCCAGGTTCAGGGAGGGCACACGCCTTACGGCGCGCCCGCATCCGGCTGCGAAAGGGGGGCACGCAACCGGCTGCCCCCCCAAGATATTAACGATTGCACAGGGATTCAAGCTCCACCGTAAAGCCGCGGAAAAGGCCGGCTTTTAGCTCGGCTCGACCACGCCCTGCGGTACATTGGCGTCGGGCTGAGGCGGAACCTTGCCCTGTTGAAGCTGCATGGCGAAAATATCGCGAACCAGCTGCAGCGACATCATATGCGCATAGATGAGCGGCAATATGCCATTCTGGACGAACTTGCGGGCCTGATCGCCGCGAAGTTCTTTCAGCTTCTCTTCGTTGATCATCTGAAACCCGCGATAAACGAACGGCTTGTCCGACGTCGGTGTGTCGATCGACACTTCGCCTTCCATCAGCAGGTCCGCATCCTGAAGTTCCTTGACGAACGCAACCGTACGGTGGCCGGAGGTTTCGACCTGCTCGCAAAAGCCCAGCAGGTCCTTCGTCGTCTGGCTCGCATCGGTGCCCTCGAACAGCGGATCGCCCTCGTCATGTTCTCCGACGATATCGGTCGTCGGATCGAAGCACAGCGAAAGCTCCTGCGATTCCTCGGTCAGACGCGCGAGCAGGAAGGGATAGCGGCGGACATAAGCAGGCATGTAGACCGGGCGGCCGTCGATCAGCGTCCCGTCTTCGTTGAGGAAGACGTTCACGCCCTGGTTCAGGCCCATAAGCGCGAGCGGCACCGGGTTGTCACCGGACGAAAAGACGATCGGCATATAACGCTGAATCACGACGAACTCGTCGATCGTAACCGGAACGGCGTGGGTTCCGGTAAGGAAAGGAAGCTTCGGACGGATCTGCAGCTTGTAATTTCCATGCTGCTGGCTCGAGAGCGGAACGACGTCATTGTACAACAGCGGAAAATTCTGCTGCGGGGCAGCGCTAGCCATGAAATATCTCCTGTGGCCGGAATTACGGTAGGCTGCCGCTCCGCGCAGCAGCCCTGATCGCCCTGCCCTCTATGAATTCTCGCCGGGATTCGCAAGCGGAACGAGCTTGCCGGGGTTCATGATGCCCTTGGGGTCGAGTGCCTGCTTGATGGATTGCATCGCGGCAAGGCGGGCAGGTTCTGCAAGACGCGCGAACTCGTCGAGCTTGAGTTGGCCAATCCCATGCTCGGCGGAAAGCGATCCGCCAACATCGCGCACGCGATCATGAACGAAGCGGCTGACGAGCGCGCCGGTCTCCGCAATCCACCCCGGGGCGGCATCCCTTGGCGGCTGGACGTTGAAGTGAACATTACCGTCGCCGAGATGACCGAAGGCGATCACGCGGCAGCCGGGAAATTCGGCTTCAACTTGCGGGGCCGTGCGTTCGATGAATCCCGGCATTGCCGAAACGGGAACCGAAACGTCGTGCTTCGCCGCTGTACCGTCGATCCTTTCGGCCTCGGAGATCGTTTCGCGCAACTTCCAGAAAGCTTCGGCCTGCGTCTCGCTTTCGGCAATGGCGCCGTCGGCGATGAAGCCATCTTCGAGGAGAGCGGCCAGCGCCTGCTCGGCCATTGTACGCAGCATCGCGGCATCGCCCGATGTCCGCAACTCGACCAGGACGTGCCAGCGATGCTCGCTCGCAAGCGGCGCGCGAGTGTCGGGAATATGTTTCAGAACGAGCGCCAACGCGTTGGCGGGCACCAGTTCGAAGCTTTCGACCGCATCGCCGACGGCACCTTCCAAGGCCCGCAAACTCGACAGCGCATCGGACGCCGATCCCAGTCCCAGCCAGGCGACAACCCGATGCGGAGCCGCCGGAACCAGCTTCAGGCTGGCCGCTGTAACGATCCCCAAAGTGCCTTCGGCGCCCGCCAGCAGCTGCCGCAGGTCATAGCCGCGATTGTCCTTGCGCAAGGAGGAAAGGCCCTGGAACAGGCTGCCATCGGGCAGCACAGCCTCGATACCGAGAATCAGCGCGCGCATCGACCCGAAGCGCAGCACCTGCGTGCCGCCGGCATTCGTGGAAACGAGCCCGCCGATCGTCGCGCTGTCCTTGGCGGCCAGCGAAAGCGGAAAACGCCGGCCGGCCTCTTCCGCCGCGCGGTGGACATCGCTCAATATCACGCCAGCTTCGGCAACGAGGCTGTTATCGCCGATATCGATGCCCCGGATCGCGTTCATCTTGCGTAGCGAAAGGACGATCGCCCGATCACCAGGCCGAGGGACACCGCCCGCAACCATTCCGGTATTACCGCCCTGCGGGACAATCGGGATGTTCGCTTCCCCCGCCAGCCGCACGACGGCCTGAACCTCCCCGGCATTTTTGGGAGACGCCAATGCCAGTGCGTTGCCCGTTACCCGGCCACGCCAATCCGTCAGCCATGGCTCGAGATCGGCGGGATCGGCGGTCACACCGCCTTCACCCAGCACAGCCCGCAGCTTGTCGAGAAATTCGCCGTCATCCATCGCTGCCCGCACATAGCCGGTCGCACGCCTTCGGCCAATTCATCTTCGGTTAAACGGCGGGCGGCAACATGCCGGCAAAAGCTGGGATTGAATGTGCCGCCATTCGGAATTGCCATATTGCTGATCGCCGCGCCTGCACCGATGGCGCCCTATCAGGTCGCCATGCAGGTAGTTGAGCAGCGGATCATCATCCGTATCCCGACGCGGCGTTCGCTGCGCCCCAGGACGCCCTCCTCCTCTTCCTCTGCTTCCAGGCCCGCGGGCTGGCGCGAGCGTCCGGCTGATGAATGCCAGCAAGCCTCCTCGATCGCGCGGGCGCGCTTCACTCGGCCCGGCATCGTCGACATGCTGATGACCGACCGGCGGCTGGTCCGCGCCCGTCTCGATGGCGAGTGCCTGGGTCTTGGTTATTATTCCGCCTTCTACCTGGTTCCCGGCGAAGACGGGCGGGTGTGCGCCAATCGCGACGCAATCGTCTCGCGCGCCGGCAGCGAGTGCACGATTTCCAATTTCAGGATACTGGAACCGCGCTCGGCCAATTGACCGAAAAGCGCCGCTTCCGCTTGACTTTTCAGGCCCCAAAGCCCAATCGCCACACCGCAAACGCGCCCATATTGTGCGGCGCACGATCAAATCCAAATCGGGTATCGCATGAACTTCGCCGACCTCGGCCTCTCCGATGAATTGCTGCGCGCCGTAGGCGACTCCGGCTATACCGAGCCCACGCCTATCCAGGCGCAGGCCATTCCTTCGGTGCTGATGATGAAGGACATCATCGGTATCGCGCAGACGGGCACCGGCAAGACGGCAAGCTTCGTCCTGCCGATGATCGACATATTGAGCCACGGCCGCAGCCGCGCGCGCATGCCGCGTTCGCTGATCCTAGAGCCGACGCGTGAGCTTGCCGCTCAAGTCGCGGAGAATTTCGACAAATACGGCAAGTATCAGAAGCTCTCCATGGCGCTGCTCATCGGCGGCGTTCAAATGGGCGATCAGGTCAAGGCACTGGAAAAGGGCGTCGACGTGCTGATCGCGACCCCGGGCCGCCTGATGGACCTGTTTGATCGCGGCAAGATCCTGCTTTCGGGCTGCAATCTGCTCGTCATCGACGAGGCGGACCGGATGCTCGATATGGGCTTCATCCCGGATATCGAGAGTATCTGCCAGAAACTTCCGGCCAACCGCCAGACTTTGCTTTTTTCGGCGACGATGCCGCCGCCCATCAAGAAGCTTTCCGACAAATTTCTTTCCAACCCCAAACATATCGAAGTGGCCCGCCCAGCGACGGCGGCGGCCAACATCGAACAGCGCATCGTCCGCACGAGCGCGCGTTCAAAGAAATCTACGCTTATCGACATTCTCAGAAACGAAAATGTCGAGACGGCGATCGTCTTTTCGAACCGCAAGACGACGGTGCGCGATCTGGAACAGGCGCTGAAACGCGAAGGCTTTCGCGCTGGTCAGATCCAGGGCGATATGGATCAAAGCTCCCGGACGGCCGAACTGCAACGCTTCAAGGACGGTGAGATCAACATCCTCGTCGCCTCGGACGTCGCAGCGCGCGGTCTCGATGTGAAGGGCGTCAGCCATGTCTTCAATTACGACGTGCCATGGCATCCCGACGATTATGTCCACCGGATCGGCCGCACCGGCCGGGCCGGCGCCAAAGGCATAGCGATCACGTTGGCGACCCCGGCGGACGAGGAAGCCGTCGACAATATCGAAAAGCTGACCGGCCAGAAGATCGGCAACGGCGGCAAGGAAGCCGAATCAAAGCCGCGCGAAACCGCCAAGCCGAAAGCTGAAGAGACCGCTGAGAAGAAATCCGAAGAGAAGTCCGAGACCAGGCCCGAGCGAAAAAGACCGGCCCGCAGCGCGCGCGGCAAGGCGGAAACGGCTCCCCGACCGAGCCCGAAACCGGCTTCCAGGACAAGCCCGAAGCCTGCGCCCAAACAGGACGAGCGCGCCGAGGAACCGGCGGCTGATGCGGACGAAGAATGGAACGGCCCGATGCCGGGCTTTCTCAACGTAAAGCTGGACGGCTAGACCAGAATTGGATCAGGGCCTCAGACAAACCCAACGGGTTGTCTTCCTGCACTGTATGGCCGGCATCCGCCACCACACACCAACGGCCTTGCGGACACAGTCCCGCAAATCGCGCCGCCGCTGCATCGCTTAAAATCTGGCTGCTGCCGCCGCGCACAACCAGCAGAGGCAAGCGCATTTCTCCCGCGCGGCTATCCAGCATGGCGATATGGTTCAGGATATGCGGGAAATCCGCGCCGTCCGGGTCGTACTTCCAGCGCCAACCGCCCTTTTCCGTGGGGCGTATGAGCGTCGAATACCGATAATAAAGCTGCGCCTCGCTGCCTCGTGCGCCATATCTGCGCGCCTGTTCTATCAGGGCATCGACGCCATCAGCCACGGCGCTATCTCTCACAAACGCGCGCAATCGCCGGGTATTCTCAAACACGACTCCCGGCGCGACATCGACTAGCGCAAGACTTGCGGCATCGAAGCCCGAACTGTCGAGCGCTACATAAGCGGCGACGACACCGCCTAGCGACATGCCGACAATATGCGCACGATCCAGCTTGAAGCCCTCTGCCACGCGGACGATGTCCGAAACATGATCGGCAATCCGGTAGGATTCTGCCCAATCGCTGTCGCCATGACCCCGAAGATCGACGGCGATACAATGATGCGTCGAACGCAACAGCGGACAGAGCAGGTCCCAACTATGGGCTGACAGGGCGCCGCCATGGAGGAAGAGAATCGGCTCCCCCTCACCTCCCCAATCCCAGGCAGCTATTCTGTGGCCGTCGGCTCGATCAACCCATCGCAACTCCGGCTGTATACTAGGTTCGGGAAGTCCGCGACTTTGCGCAAGTTGGCTCAATCCACCCATGAGAATTCCCGCCTGACGATGGCCCGATGCGACAATAGCCTCACCTTGCCGTAAACGTAAATCCGTTCTACCTTGCAACTGAAAATAGCGAGAGGAACGCGGCCATGGCGCGTGAGGATGCACCCCAACATTACGACGTGATCGTCGTGGGCGCCGGCATTTCCGGCATAGGCGCGGGCTATTATCTCCAGAAAAACTGTCCGCTAAAAAGCTATGCGATCCTTGAAGGCCGTGAGAATTTCGGCGGGACATGGGATCTGTTCCGCTATCCGGGCATCCGTTCCGATTCGGACATGTTCACCCTCGGCTATGCGTTCAAGCCATGGACGGAGCAGAAGGCGATCGCCGACGGCCCCTCGATCATGAATTATCTCGACGAGACGGCGACCGAATACGGGATCCATGACAAGATCCGCTATCGCCACATGGTGCGCCACGCCTCCTGGTCGACCGAGGACGCACAATGGACGGTCGATGTCGAGGTCGGCGAGGACAAGCAGCCGGAGCGATACACCTGCAACTTCCTTTTCATGTGCTCGGGCTATTATCGCTACGAGGCCGGCTATACGCCCGATTTCAAGGGCACCGAGCGTTTCCAGGGCCGGATCGTCCATCCGCAGCTCTGGCCCGAGGATCTCGCCTATCAGGGCAAGAAGGTGGTCGTGATCGGATCGGGCGCAACAGCGGTGACGCTGGTTCCCGCGCTGGTCGACAGCGATACGCCGGCCGCGCATGTGACAATGCTCCAGCGCTCACCGACCTATATGGTCTCGCGGCCGGCCAGCGACAAATTCGCCAATCGGCTGCGCAAGATCCTGCCCTCGAAAATGGCCTATGCGATCATCCGCTGGAAACATGTGCTGCTGCAGCAGCTCATCTTCCGCCGGGCGCGAACCAAGCCCGCGCCGGTAAAGGAGTTCCTGATAAAGCAGGTGCGCGAAGAGCTTGGCCCCGACTACGATGTCGAGACGCATTTCACGCCGAGCTACAATCCCTGGGAACAGCGGCTATGTCTCGTGCCCGACAGCGATTTTTTCAACGCGATCAAGCGCGGCAAGGCTTCGGTGGCTACCGATCATATCGACACCTTCACCGAGAAGGGCATCCTCCTGAAATCCGGCGAGGAGCTGGAAGCCGACATCATCGTGACGGCGACCGGGCTGGAGCTGCAGATGGCCGGGGGGATCACCGCAGAAGTCGACGGCGAACCGATGAATTTGGCCGACCATGTCAGCTATAAGGCGATGATGTTCGACAACGTACCGAACTTCGCGATTTCCTTTGGCTATACCAATGCCTCCTGGACACTGCGCGCGGATCTGACCTGCGATTATGTCGGCCGCCTGCTCAACCATATGGACGCCACCGGCACCGAAATCGCAACGCCGCGCCTTCCCGAAGAGGACGAAGTCGCCCGCCTGCCCTGGGTCGATTTTTCGTCGGGTTATTTCCAGCGCGCGGCGGACAAGCTGCCGAAACAGGGTGACAAGGGCGTCTGGAAGAACCTCCAAAATTATCCGAAGGACATCTTCGCGCTCAAATATGGAAAGATCGCCGACGAGGCGATGGAGTTCACCAAGCGCCATCCCGTGGGGCAAACCGCGCGAGAAAGCGGCGAGGACGAGCCTCAGGCCGTCGCGGCGGAATAACGCGACCGGAAGTCCGACGCGAAGTCGGCGAAGCGGCTCTCCGTGATCGCCGCGCGCATGTTCGCCATCAGCGCCTGATAGAAATAGAGATTGTGCTCGGTCATCAGCATCGCGCCAAGAATTTCGCCCGACCGGACAAGGTGATGGAGATAAGCGCGCGACCAGGTACCGCAGACCGGGCATGAGCAATCGGGATCGAGCGACCCGGTATCCTCGCCAAAGCGCGCATTCTTGATGTTGATCGATCCTGTTCGGGTAAAGGCCTGTCCCGTCCGCCCGCTTCGCGTCGGCAGCACGCAATCGAACATGTCGATGCCGCGTTCGACCGCGCCGACGAGATCGTCGGGCTTGCCGACGCCCATCAGATAGCGCGGCCTGTCTTCGGGAAACTGGCCCGGAGCGAAATCGAGGCAGCCGAACATCGCGTCCTGCCCCTCTCCGACGGCCAGCCCGCCGACCGCATAGCCATCGAAGCCGATATCTATCAACGCATCCGCAGAAGCCTTGCGCAGTCCCTCATCGAGCCCGCCCTGCTGGATACCGAATAGGGCGCCTTCATTGCCGAGCGCATCGAATGCCTCGCGCGAGCGCTTTGCCCAGCGCATCGAGCGTTCCATAGCCTCGGCCTGCGCCTCAGGCGTATCGGTCGTCTTCACCAGCTGGTCGAACGCCATGATGATGTCCGCGCCAAGCAGGGTCTGGATTTCCATCGAGCGTTCGGGGCTCAGCATATGGCGCGAGCCGTCGATATGGCTGGCGAACTGGACGCCTTCCTCGCTGACTTTGGTACGATCCGACAGGCTCATCACCTGATAGCCCCCACTATCCGTCAGGATCGGCCGCTCCCAGCCCATAAAGCCGTGCAACCCGCCCAGTTTGGCGACGCGCTCCGCGCCCGGGCGGAGCATCAGGTGATAGGTGTTGCCGAGGATGATATCGGCGCCCGAAGCGCGGACGTCCGCAGGCCTCATCGCCTTCACGGTGGCTGCCGTGCCGACCGGCATGAAGGCCGGCGTACGGATCTCGCCGCGCCGCATCTGGATGGCGCCAGTGCGCGCGCGGCCGTCAGTAGCGGCGATAGAAAAGGCAAAACGCTCGGTCATCCGCGCGCTTTAAGGCAGGAGCAGGCTCGCGTCACCATAGCTGTAGAAGCGGTAGCCGCTCTCTATAGCGTGGCCGTAAGCCGCGAGCATCCGTTCGCGGCTCATCAGCGCGCTGACCAGCATGAACAGGGTCGATCGCGGCAAGTGGAAATTGGTCATCAGTCCGTCGATCGCGCGGAAGCGATAACCGGGGGTGATGAAGATCGCCGTATCGCCTTCGAACGGACGGATGACGTCGTCTTCGCCGGCTGCGCTTTCAAGCAGGCGCAGGCTCGTCGTGCCGGCGGCGATCACACGCCCTCCCGTGGCGCGCACGGCGTTCAGGCGTGCCGCCGTCGCCTCGTCAATCCGGCCCCATTCGGCGTGCATGACATGGTCGTCGCTGTCCTCGGACTTCATCGGCAGAAAGGTTCCCGCGCCGACATGCAATGTCAGCATTTCATGGCCGATACCCGCCGCCTCAAGGCGTTCGATGAGCCCGGGCGTAAAGTGCAGCGCGGCCGTGGGCGCCGCCACGGCGCCATCCTTTTCGGCGAACATCGTCTGATAGTCTCTGCGGTCGCGCGCATCTATCGGGCGCTTTCCCGCGATATAGGGCGGCAGCGGCATGCGCCCTGCCCGCTCCAGCAATATCTCGACGGGCTCCTCGCCCTCGAAGCTCAGCAGGAAGCTGCCGCCGTCACCACGGTCGCTGGCAATCGCGGTGACGCTCTCCCCGAAATCGATCCGGTCGCCATCCTTCAGGCGCTTCGCATTACGGACAAAGGCGCGCCATTGACGCAGGCTTTCACGCTTGTGCAGCGTCGCACCGATCTTCGCTTCTCCGCGCTTCCCCTCCAGCTGTGCCGGAATGACGCGCGTATCGTTGAAAACGAGAACATCGCCGGGCCGCAGACAATCGGGCAGATCGCTGACCACGCGGTCAGCCATCGTTTCGCCGTCCAGCACCAGCATGCGCGCGCTGTCCCGCGGGTCAGCAGGCCTCAGCGCAATGCGATCTTCGGGGAGGTGGAAATCAAAAAGGTCGACGCGCACGCTGCGCCTATTGCGGCGTGCTGCTCAGCCCCTCGGCCGCCAGCGCCGCTTCGAGCGCCGCCGAACCAGTCTGAGTGGCGGGCCGGCTTGCCGCAGCGATTTCAGCAGCCGTCGGCGGCGGCACATTATCCGCCTGTATCGATGCACGAATGATGCGCGCCGGATTGGCCGGCGGCTCGCCTCGCGGAATCGCGTCTACAAGCTGCATGCCGCTGATCACGCGGCCGAAAGCCGAATAGTTTTCATCAAGATTGAGGTTCGGCATGAACATGATGAAGAACTGGCTGTTCGCGCTGTTCGGATCGGTCGTACGCGCCATCGACACTGTGCCGCGGACATGCGGCAACCGGTTGAACTCGGCTTCGAGATCGGGAAGCGACGATTCGCCTTCCCCGGTCGCCGTCGGATCGCCAGTTTGTGCCATAAAGCCATCGATCACGCGGTGGAACACAAGGCCATTGTAGAAGCCCTGGCGCACAAGCGTTTTGATACGCTCCACATGACGCGGGGCGGCATCGGGCCGCAGCCGGATTGCCACGCGGCCGCCGGTCGACAGGTCCAGCAGCAGCGTGTTTTCGGGGTCGGCAGCTGGCGTCGCAGTAGAAACGAGCACCGGCGCAGCGTCGGTCACTTCCTCGACGGCAAAGGGGCGATCCTCGTCTTGAGCCGCAGCAGCAGCACCAAAAGCCATGGAGGCCAGAATAAAAAGTAAGAATTTCAAACGCATACTATCCTCGTAGAATTCGATTGCGCCGCCCAAACGCGCAGCGGCCGACGAACTGAAAGCTGCTTTAGCCCAAGCAGAGTGTGCCTGAAAGCTATATGAACGGCGCTCCGTTAATCTCCCTTGCGGCCGATCTTTTCAACACGGGCTACGACTTCGGTCTCGACGGCCGGCGTCACGAACTTGTGGATGTCACCGCCATACATGGCGATCTCCTTCACCAGCCGGGACGCGATCGGCTGGAGCGCAACATCGGCCATCAGGAACAGCGTCTCGATATCGTCGTTGAGTTGCTGGTTCATCCCCGCCATCTGATATTCATACTCGAAATCCGCCACGGCGCGCAGGCCGCGGATGATGACGGTCGCGCCTTCGCGTTCGGCGAAATCCATCAGCAAAGAATTGAACGGCACGACGCGAATATGGCCTTCGCAATCGGCAACCTCGCGCTCGACCATGGCGAGCCGTTCTTCGTCGCTGAACATCGGCGATTTCGAAGGGTTGGTCGTTACGCCGATGATCAGCGTATCGACGAGCTTCGCCCCGCGCCGGATGATATCCATATGGCCAAGGGTGATCGGGTCGAAAGTACCCGGATAAACGCCAGTCCGGTCGTTTCCCATCAGTGCGTCCTTTCTATCGCAAAACGCGCGATGGAACGAAGCATGTCCGCTTCCTCGCCGAAGTCGCGCAGATGATCGATTGCCTGATCGACAAGCATTTCCGCCTGCTGCCGGGCACGATCGACGCCGAGCAGCGAGACGAAGGTCGCCTTGCCGGCTTCGGCATCCTTGCCGACACGCTTTCCGGTGTTTTCTTCATCGCCTTCAACGTCCAGCAAATCGTCGGCGATCTGGAAGGCCAAGCCAAGGTCGCGCGCATAGCCGCGCAAATGGGTGCGGTGCTCGGGTGGAATACGCGCCATGATGCAGGCCGCCTCAAGGCAGAAGCCGATCAGCGCGCCGGTCTTGAGCTGCTGGAGTCGCGTCACGGCCGGCAGGTCGAGTTCGCGATGTTCGGCTTCCAGATCCATCATCTGGCCCCCGCCCATGCCCGCCGGGCCGCTGGCACGGGCCAGCTCGGCCATCAATTCCGCGCGGACGAAGGGATCGGCATGTGTCGCTTTCTCGCCGAGAATCTCAAAGGCGAGCGCCAGCAGGCAGTCTCCCGCCAACACCGCCGTCGCCTCGTCGAACGCCTTGTGAACCGTCGGCTTGCCGCGCCGGAGATCGTCATCGTCCATGCACGGGAGGTCGTCGTGGATCAGCGAATAGACATGGATGCACTCGACCGCGAAACCTGCACGCATCGCGCTGTCGCGATCGACGTTAAAAACCTCGCAGGCGGCAACGATCAGCATCGGGCGCAGGCGCTTGCCGCCGCCGATCGCCGCATGGCGCATCGCTTCATAAAGCTTCGCACGCGAATCGCCGGGCACCTTCAGCCAGGTATCGAACAGGATATCGACATCCTTCGCCATACGATCCAGCGCCGGCTTCAATCCTATGGAAACGACCGCCATTCTTACGCCGGATCAAGCGGTTCGGTGTTCGCCGGCTTGCCGTCTGCATCGAGCTGAATCTTCTCGATTCGCGCCTGTGCGGCCTTCAACCGGGCTTCGCAATGCGTGCGCAACCGATCCCCGCGCTCATAGAGCGTAATCGATTCATCAAGCGGCGCCTCCCCCGCTTCGAGCTGGCGCACGATGCGTTCCAATTCTTCCAATGCCGCCTCGAAAGAAAGGCCCGAAATATCCTCTGCGCGTTCGTCCGTCATGCAGTCGCTATGGGCGAGCGACCGAGCTATGGTCAAGCCGGTCGGGGCGCGGCTGAGCGATTCGCTCAGCCTTCAGAAATCTTTCGGAGGAGTTTGCGATGCCAACCCAGGTGAATCCCGCTACAGGGGAAGAGGGAAAGACCTTTCCAGCGCTGGACGACGGCCAGATCGAAGCAAAGATCGCCCAGGCGGTCAGCACCTTCCGCGAATGGCGCACGACCGATTATGCGACGCGCACCGACCTTCTGAGAAGAATCGCCGACCAGTACGACGCGCACAAGGAAGATCTCGCCGCGATCGTGACCGCCGAAATGGGCAAGCCGATCAAACAGGCCCGCGCCGAGATCGACAAATGCGCCAAGGGTTTCCGTTTTTATGCGGATAATGGCCCCGACATGCTGAAACCGATCGAAAAGCCGCTGGTTAGCGGCCGCTCGGTATCGCACTGGCTGCCCCAGGGTCCGGTTCTTGCCGTGATGCCGTGGAACTATCCCTTCTGGCAGGTCGTCCGCTTTCTCGCGCCGACGATCATGGCAGGCAATGTCGGCCTGCTGAAACATGCAAGCTCGACGCCCGAATGCGCCGCCATGCTGGAACAGATGGTGCTCGATGCAGGTGGCCCCGCCGGGCTGTTCCAGAATCTCCATATCAGCGCCTCGAAGGTCGCCGGGATCATCGACGACCCGCGCGTCGTCGCAGTGACGATAACCGGCAGCGAGGCTGCCGGAATCAAGGTCGCCGAGGCGGCCGGGCGCAATCTCAAAAAAGTCGTACTCGAACTTGGCGGATCGGATCCGTTCGTCGTCATGCCGAGCGCCGAGGTCGAACAGGCGGCAAAAACGGCGGTGACCGCCCGGCTTCAGAATGCCGGTCAATCCTGCATCTGCGGCAAGCGGATGATTGTCCACGAAGATGTCTATGACCGGTTCATGGAAATCTTCGTCGAAGGCGTGAAAGCGATCAAGATCGGAGATCCCACCGACGAGGGCACCGAAATGGGCCCATTGTCGAGCGAGGGCGCGCGCAACGATATCGCGCAGCAGCTCGACAAGGCGATCCAGCAGGGCGCGACCAAGCTTTACGGCGGTGATATTCCGGACAAGCCGGGCGCCTGGATGACGCCGGCGATCCTCACCGACATTCCCGAAGGCGCGCCGATTGCCTGCGAGGAATTCTTCGGTCCGGTCGCCATGGTGTTCAAAATCAAGGATCTCGACGAGGCGGTTGCGGTTGCCAACGATATTCCCTTCGGCCTCGGCTCAAGCGTCTGGACGACCGACGAGGCCGAGCAGCAACGCTTCATTCGCGATATCGATGCCGGGATGACTGCGGTGAACCAGATGCTGGCCTCCGACCCTTTCGCTCCGTTTGGCGGCGTCAAACGGTCGGGTCACGGCCGCGAGCTCGGCCCTTACGGCCTGCACGAGTTCATGAATCTGAAGAATGTGATGCTGCCCGACTAGGGGAAGGCGCTCAAACGCCTTCTTCGGCGCGCAATGCCTTGCGATCGAGCTTGCCGACCATCGTCTTCGGCAGGTCTTCGCGGACCTCGACGGCCGATACCCGCTCATGCTTGCCGAGCTTGGGGTTGAGCCATTCTAGGATTTCCGCGCCCGTGGTGTCGTCCCCTGCTTGCAGCGACACGAACGCTTTTGGCTTTTCGCCGGCATATTCGTCCGGCACGCCGAGCACGATCGCCTCTTTCACCGCCGGATGCTTGTACAGAACTTGCTCGATCTGGCTCGGAAACACCTTGAAGCCCGAAACCGCGATCATGTCTTTCAGCCGATCGACGATGTAGATATAGCCGTCCTCGTCTATCTTCCCGACATCGCCGGTCCGCAGGAAACCGTCTTGCAGTATCTGCTCGTCGGCGTCGGGCCGATTCCAGTAGCCAAGCATCACCTGTGGCCCGGCGATCAATATCTCGCCCGGCTCGCCCTCCGGAGCGGGCTTGGACGGATCTTCCTTGTCGACAAGTTTGACGATCGTACCGGCCAATGGCTGTCCTATGGAACCCGCCCTGTTCTCGCCCTCATAGGGATTGGTGGAAACGACGCCCGAGGCCTCGGTAAGGCCATAGCCCTCGACCAGTTTCGAGCCGGTCGCTGCCTCGAACTTCGTCTTGGTTTCCAGCGGCAGCGGCGCGCCACCCGAGATACACACCCGCAGCGAACTGAAATCGGTCTTCGCGGTGCGCGGATGATCCAGCAGCGCGGTGTACATGGTCGGCACGCCGGGAAGCGCGGTCGCCCTAGTCCGCTCGATCGCCTTCAAGGTCTGCGCCGCATTCCAGCGCGGCAGCATGATGATTTCTCCGCCGCGAACCACGGTGCGATTGAGCACCGTGGTGTTGGCGAAGACATGGAAAAAGGGCAGCACGCCGATGATCCGGTCCTCGGCCCCCTGATCGGGATCGAGATCGTTGGTCTGCCGGGCATTGGCGGTGATATTTTGGTGGGTCAGCATCGCGCCCTTGGGCGTTCCCGTGGTGCCGCCGGTATATTGAATGAGCGCGATATCCTTGCGCGGATCGATCGACACACGCCCGCAATCGCCCTTGTTGTCGACAAGTTCGGCAAAGGGGATGACGTCGCGGCGCTTCGGCACATCGACATATTGATCGCGCTGGAACATCCGGAACAGCAGCGACTTCGCCATCGGCAACGCCTCGACCACCGTGCCGACGACGAGCTTTTCGAGCGAACTGTTGTCCAGCACCTCAAGCGCGGTCGGCAGCAATGCCGATGCCGACAGGGTGACGAGAATCTTGGTACCCGAATCTTCGACCTGATGGGCGAGTTCCTCGACCGTGTAGAGCGGCGAGAAATTGACAGCGACCGCGCCCATCTTCATCGCGCCATAATAGCTCGCGAGATAGTGCGGAACGTTCGGCAGGAACAGTCCTACCCGATCACCCTTCTTCACACCGAGCTGCTGAAGCCCGCGCGCGACGCGGTTCACACCCAACCGGACATCGGCATAGCTGAATTTGCGGCCCATAAAGTCCGCAAGATACGCATCGGGATGCGCCGCTGCGCTCTCCGCAAACATCTGCGGAACAGACAAGGGCGGGTAGCTCCGATCCCACAAACCGGGATGCTGGAAGTTATCGCGCCAAACGTCAGGAATCGAAACCATAGGCGCCCTATAGCAAGGCGCGAATGCAAATCAAGTTACTTACAGACATGTAAATAACGCTGACGATTCCCGCCAAATTCTAGTCGTCTTTCTTGCGGAATAGCTCTTCGGCACCTTCGGGAAGCGGCTTGGTCGTCCCTCCCTCGGCCGGGGCGTCGGGCCAACCGGGCGCCGCCGGTGCCGTCTCTTCTGTTGCGACCTCGGACGCTTCGTTCTCGACAGCGGCCGCTTCGGCGGCAAGCGCTGCCGCAGCCTCGGCAACGGCCGTATCGCGTTCGTCACGAAGCTCTTGGATCAGGGCCGCGCGATCGCCTTCGATCGTCTCGTCCTTCGGCGCTTCAAGGCCAGCCTTCTTCGCCGCCTTGGCAACCACGGCGTCGAGTTCACGCTGCGAGCACAGGCCCAGCGTCACGGGATCTTTCGGAACGATCTCGGTGATGTTCCAGTGCGTGCGATCACGGATCGCGTTGATCGTGTTGCGGGTCGTGCCGATCAGCTTGCCGACCTGCGCGTCCGAGATTTCCGGGTGATTGCGTAGCAGCCAGGCGATGCCATCCGGCTTGTCCTGCCGCTTCGAAACCGGCGTATAGCGCGGCCCCTTGGTGCGGCGGACCTGATCGGGGCCTTTGGACATCTGGAGGACGTATTCGGGATCGGCCTGGCCTTTCTCGATTTCCTCCATCGTCAGTTCGTGCGCAGCGATAGGATCGCGGCCGGTAAGTTTGGTCGCGGCCGTATCGTCGGCGATCGCCTGGACTTCCAGGATATGCAAGCCGCAAAATTCGGCAATCTGATCGAAGCCGAGCGAGGTGCTGTCGACCAGCCAGCTGGCCGTAGCATGGGGCATCAGGGGATGGGCCATGGTGAACTCCGGATAATAAAAGGGCCGCCCCTCACGGGACGGCCGGAATATGATGCCTATGTAGGAGAAAGCATTGTTCGGGGCAAGAGAGAGCTACGCCGCCTCGTCGAAATGCTCTTCAATAGGCGCAAGGGCGGCGAGAAACTGCTCGGCGCTGCGCCGCCAGGTGAACCCGGCGCCAAATGTAGCACATCGCGCACGATCGCGGGTCAACGCGCCGGCGATCGCGGCATCGAGATTGGGATCGAGACAGGCGATATCCGCTGTTACGACATCGACCGGCCCGGTCACCGGATAGGCGGCAACCGGCGTGCCCGATGCGAGTGCCTCGATCATCACCAGGCCGAAAGTGTCAGTCTTGCTGGGAAAAACAAAGACATCGGCACCAGCATAGGCCCCCGCCAGTTCCCGGCCCGACAATGCGCCTAGAAACAGTATGTCGGGATAACGCGCTTCGAGTGCGGCGCGCGCGGGACCATCGCCGACGACAACCTTGGTTCCAGGCTGGCGCGTCTGCAGGAAGGCCTCGATATTCTTCTCGACCGCGACCCGCCCGACATAGAGCTGGATAGGGCGCTGCAGTTCCGCATAGCAAGGAAGCGGCGGTGCATCGGGCGAAAAGGCTTCAAGGTCGACCCCCCTGCCCCAGTGCCTGACATGGGTAATGCCGTGCTCACGCAGATCCCGCCGCACCGACGCGGTCGCCGTCAACACCGCTTCGGAAGGCGCGTGAAAGCGGCGGATAAACGGCCAGATCCATTCCGACGGCAGGCCCGTCCGCTTCGAGACATAGTCCGGAAATTGGGTGTGATAGGCGGTGGTGAACGGAAAGCCGTTGCGGCGGCACCAGCGCCGCGCGGCAAGCCCCAACGGACCTTCGGTGGCGATATGGATCGCGTCGGGCTTGACGCCCGCCAGTGCCTGTCCCAACCCGGCTGCCGTGACGAGGGCAAGTTTGATTTCGCCATAGGTCGGGCATGGCACCGAATAGAATTGGTCGGGCGAAAAGACGCGGATATCGTGCCCCATCTTCTCGAGTTCGCGCCGGACCGACCGGAGCGTCCGGACAACACCATTGACCTGTGGTGCCCAGGCATCCGTGACCAAGGCGATTTTCAAGCTGCCGCCCTTTCCTCGGCAACGGCATCGCGCATCGCCATCTCGTCGGCCCAGTGGAGTATCTCCATCCGCCCGTCGAAATGCTCGACGAGCGCCGTGCAGCCTTCGACCCAGTCGCCATCGTTATAATAGTCGATGCCTTCGATCTCGCGGATTTCGGCGGTATGGATATGGCCGCAAACAACGCCGTCGACGCCGCGCTTGCCGGCCTGTTCCGCAACCACCTCTTCGAAATGCGAGATGAACTCGACGGCGTTCTTCACCTTGTGCTTGGCCATCTTGGAAAGCGACCAATAGGGCAGATCCAGCCGCCGCCGCACAGCGTTGACCCAACGGTTGAGGCCCATCAGCAACTCGTATGCCATATCGCCGAGATGGGCGAGCCAGCGATGCGCGAGCATGACCGCATCGAACTCGTCGCCATGGAGAACCAGCAACCGTTTTCCGTCCGCCGTCTCGTGGATCGCCTTGCGCCTGATTTCGACCCCGCCGAAATCGAGGCCCGTGAACTGGCGGAACATCTCGTCATGGTTGCCGGGGATATAGACGATCCGCGTACCGCGCTTGGCGCGCTTCAGGATACGCCAGACGACATCATTATGTTCGGCCGGCCAATAAAAGCGCTTTTTCAGCCGCCAGCCGTCGATGATATCGCCGACAAGATACATCGTTTCGCTGTCGGTGCTGTCGAGAAAGTCGATCAGCATGTCGGCATTGCATCCCTTGGTGCCGAGATGAATGTCCGAAATCCAGATCGTCCGGAAGCGGCGTCGCTCGCGCTCCGGTTCGGGGCGTGTTTCGACATCGCCCGAAAAACGGAAAACAGCCGTATCGGCGAGGAAATCCCGCGCTGCATCCATGGCAAATTCCTTGTCCGGTTGCATCGCCTGGCAGCCTATGCCGATTCATTGTTACAGCTAAGCGACGCGCGGCGGTTTTTTGCTGCGTTGCACAATTGCACCGGAAACTGCCGTTTTGATCAGGCGTCCATCGGGATGTGGCCGGGAACGGCGGCAACGCGCTCCAGCCAGGCGCCGATATTGGGCCAACACGAGAGATCGAACCCGCCTTCTGCGGCGACGTGCGTATAGCCGTAGAGGCAGATATCGGCGAGGCTGAACCGGTCGGTAGCGAGAAAGGGATGCTCGCCCAGATGCTCGTCCATCAAGGTCAACGCCGCTTCGCCGCTGGCGATCTTGCCGTTGGCGTTGACGCTCGAAAGAAATTCGGGCGTCCGGGTATCCCCCGCCATGATGTCATAGCTCTTGCGGTCGAGCTTGATGCCCAGATGCGAAGCCGTCAGCCGGATCTTGTAGCAATTGCCGCTGCCCGATCCTCATGGAGGACCAGATCCCGCGTCATTCGACCGCCAGCACGATCTTGCCGATATGATCGCCAGCCTCCATCCGCGCATGGGCCGCGGCGGCATCGGCGAGCGGGAAGCTCTGGTCCATGATCGGGCGCAGCCGGCCATCCGCGACGAACGGCCAGACCGTCCGTTCGATCTCGTCGGCCAGCAAGCCCTTGAACTCGACCGAACGCGCGCGCAGCGTCGATCCGGTTAGCGTCAGGCGCCGCGACATCACCTGCGCCATGTTGATCGTCGCTTCGAGCCCGCCCTGCACCGCGATCGTAACGTGCCGCCCGTCTTCCTTCAGACATTGGAGATTGCGCGGCACATAATCTCCGGCAACCATGTCCAGCACAATCTCAACGCCCTTGGCGTTGGTGATCCGCTTCACCTCCTCGACGAAATCCTGCATTTTGTAGTCGATCGCATACGCCGCGCCGATTTCGAGCGCCGCAGCGCATTTCGCCTCGCTGCCGCAGGTCACGATAACGGTCAGGTCGAACAGATTGCCGAGCATGATTGCCATCGAGCCGATCCCGCTCGTGCCACCATGAACGAGAACGGTTTCGCCCTCGCGCGCATAAGCGCGCTCGAACAGGTTGTGCCAGACGGTGAACAGCGTTTCAGGCAACGCTGCGGCTTCCTGCATGGAAAGCCCCTCCGGCACCGGAAGGCACTGCACCGCAGGTGCCGCGCAATATTCGGCATAGCCGCCGCCCGTAACCAGCGCGCAAACCGGCTGGCCGAGCAGCAGTTCGCCGACACCCTCACCGAGCGCGACGACCTCGCCCGCGATCTCCAGCCCGGGGATCTTCGGCGCGCCCGGCGGCGGCGGGTAGAAGCCCTTGCGCTGAATAACATCCGGGCGATTGACGCCCGCAGCCGACACCTTGACGAGTACTTCGCCCGGCCCCGGCTGCGGCACGGGGCGCACAACGGGTTGAAGCACCTCCGGAGGCCCCGGATCATCAAAATCGATTGCGGTCATTTCGTCCGGAAACGCGCCCATTATTTTCCCCCTCAAGGCACGTGAATTTGCGCCGACATATTGACACCAAGGGGGCGAGGGTCAACTTTAGGTGCATGGATCTGGACGAACTTTTCGCCAAGACGCCGGAAGACCCGCTCACACAGCTGTGCAAGCAGGATCTCGACCCTCTGTCGGTCGAGGAGCTGGAAGCGCGGATTGAAGCTTTGGAAGGCGAAATCGCCCGGGTTCGGCAAAAGATCGACGGCGCGGTAACCCACCGCAAAGCGGCGGACGAGTTTTTCAAGCGATGACGAACCGGCGGATTTCTCGCCATGGAGGCGCCGCCCAGGGCAAAATCGCCGCTCTTTCTGACCGATTTGTTAACTTTTCCGTTAACCATTCCCATATAGGATATCCCTCGCCCCGGTGTATTTGGGGCCGGCAAGGAGTTAATTGATGCCCTCTTTCGCTCGCGAACTGGAACAGACGCTGCACAATGCGCTCGCCGAGGCGGCGAACCGCAAGCACGAATATGCGACGCTCGAGCATCTTCTCCTCGCGCTGACCGATGACGATCACGCAGCACAAGTGATGACGGCCTGCGGCGTCGAGATTTCCGAGCTGCAGGAAGCGGTTGCGACCTATCTCGACAGCGAGCTCGAAGCCCTGCGTATCGACGGCAGCACCGATCCTTCGCCGACCAGCGGCTTCCAGCGCGTCGTCCAGCGCGCGATCCTCCACGTCCAGTCTTCGGGCCGCGACGAAGTGACCGGTGCCAATGTGCTCGTCGCGCTGTTTTCCGAGCGCGAAAGCTATGCCGTCTACTTCCTTCAGCAGCAGGACATGAGCCGCCTCGATGCCGTCAGCTTCATCTCGCACGGCGTCGGCAAGGGCGACTCGATCAACGAAGGCCGCGAAATTCGCGGCGCCGAGGACAATGAGGAACCGGAACAGGAACCCAAGAGCGGCAAGAAGAAGGGCGAAAGCGCGCTCAAGCAGTTCTGCGTCAACCTCAACGAGAAGGCACAGGCCGGAAAGATCGATCCGTTGATCGGGCGCACGCTCGAGGTTGACCGGACGGTCCAGATCCTCTGCCGCCGCTCGAAGAACAATCCGCTCTATGTCGGCGAACCCGGCGTCGGCAAGACGGCGATCGCCGAGGGCTTGGCCCGCCGGATCGTCGAGGAAGCCGTGCCGGAAGTGTTGCTGCCGGCGGTTATCTATTCGCTGGACATGGGCGCCCTGCTCGCGGGCACGCGCTATCGCGGCGATTTCGAGGAACGGCTGAAAGCGGTCGTCAACGAGCTTGAAAAGCTTCCCGACGCGATTCTGTTTATCGACGAAATTCACACGGTGATTGGCGCTGGCGCCACCAGCGGCGGCGCGATGGACGCCTCGAATCTGCTCAAGCCGGCGCTGTCTTCCGGCTCGATCCGCTGCATCGGTTCGACGACCTACAAGGAATTCCGCAATCATTTCGAGAAGGACCGGGCCCTGCTCCGGCGCTTCCAGAAGATCGACATCAACGAGCCGACGGTCGAGGATACGATCAAGATCCTCCAGGGGCTCCGCCCGCATTATGAAGAGCATCACAACGTCAAGTTCACGGCCGATGCGATCAAGGCTGCGGTCGAGCTTTCGTCGCGCTACATCAACGACCGCAAGCTGCCCGACAAGGCGATCGACGTGATCGACGAATCCGGCGCCAGTCAGATGCTGGTTGCTCCGTCGAAGCGCCGCAAGATGATCACACCGACCGAGATCGAACAGGTCGTCTCGATGATGGCGCGCATCCCGCCGAAACAGGTGTCGAGCGACGACAAGCAGGCGCTCGGGACGCTCGAAACCGATCTCAAGCGGGTCGTTTTCGGCCAGGATCTGGCGATCGAGACGCTGGCCTCGGCGATCAAGCTGTCGCGCGCGGGCCTGCGAGAGCCGCACAAGCCGATCGGCAATTATCTGTTCAGCGGCCCGACCGGCGTCGGCAAGACCGAGGTCGCACGCCAGCTTGCGGATATCCTGGGTATCCCGCTGCAGCGCTTCGACATGTCCGAATATATGGAACGCCACAGCGTCTCACGGCTGATCGGCGCGCCTCCGGGCTATGTCGGCTACGATCAAGGCGGCCTGCTCACCGATGCCGTCGACCAGCAGCCGCATAGCGTGCTGCTGCTCGACGAGGTCGAAAAAGCGCACCCGGACCTCTTCAACGTGCTGCTGCAGGTGATGGATAACGGCAAGCTGACCGATCATCACGGCAAGACCGTCGATTTCCGCAACGTCATCCTGATCATGACGACCAATGCCGGCGCCGCCGATATGGCCTCCGAAGGCATAGGGTTTGGCGATATTTCCAAGGAAGATGCGAGCGAAGAGGCGGTGAAGAAGATGTTCACGCCGGAATTCCGCAACCGCCTGGATGCGATCGTACCGTTCGGCTATCTGCCGCCAGCGGTGGTTTCGCGGGTTGTCGACAAGTTCGTGCTGGAGCTCGAACTCCAGCTCGCGGATCGCGACGTCCACATCAAACTCGGCGAAGACGCCAAGGCGTGGTTGATCGAGCGCGGCTATGACCGGCTCTACGGCGCCCGCCCGATGGCGCGGCTCATCCAGGAGAAGATCAAGCAGCCGCTCGCTGAGGAATTGCTTTTCGGCAAGCTCGTCAACGGCGGCGAGGTCAATGTCAGCCTCAAGGACGGCGCGCTCGACTTCGAATTGACGTCGGCCCCGCCCAAACGCAAGCCGCCGAAGGAGAAGAAGAAAAAGGCGCCCGAAGAAGAGGCCTAGATTGGGCCCGCCGCTATGGGCTGGCGTGGCCGTCATTTGTGTATTATACAAATAATACAGCATGGCTTTGAGCAACCGCCTTTTCCCCTGGAGCGGCCTTTTCGCGCGCTCCGCGCCGGGAGATCCCGCGTTACGCGACTATGATCCGTACGACGACGATCCCTATGACGAATATTACGCGCCCTCTGACGAGCCGTATGACGATGAGTTCCGCGATGAACCGCCGCCCGGCAAATGGCGGCGGCGTTGGCGGATTGCGCGATGGGGCTTTCGCATCTTCTTCGCGCTGCTCGCAATCCTTATCGGCTGGCTGTTGATATGGGCGCCGGTTTCGCGAACAGCAGAGCCCCTCGTCCCGCCGCCGATGGTGCTGACGGCTTCTGATGGCACGCCGATCGCGCGAATGGGCCCGATCATGGACCGGCCAGTCCGGATAAGCGAACTGCCCCCCCATGTGCGCCAGGCCTTTCTGGCCGTCGAAGACCGCCGTTTCGACGATCATTGGGGCATCGACCCGCAGGGCATCGCCCGTGCGCTTTGGACCAACATCACCTCTGATGAAACGCATGGCGGCAGCACGATCACGCAGCAGCTCGCCAAGCTCACCTACCTGAATTCGGAGCGCACCCTGTTCCGGAAAATCCGCGAGGTGCCGATCGCGCTCTGGCTCGAGCTCTGGCTGACCAAGGACGAGATCCTCGAACGCTATCTGTCGAACGCCTATTTCGGGGACAATGTGTATGGGCTGCGCGCTGCCTCGCTCCACTATTTCTACCGGCAACCCGAAAATCTGACGTTGAGCCAGGCGACAATGCTGGCGGGCTTGGTCAAGGCGCCGTCCCGGCTTGCTCCCACCCACAATCTGGAACTCGCACAGGCCCGTCAGCGCATCGTGCTCTCCGCGATGGTCGACACCCGTTATCTGACGCAGGCGGAGGCGGAGGCGGTGGAACCGGCAACCGTGGATCACCGGCCGCCCCCGCCGATGCCGCGCGGCAGCTATTTCGCCGACTGGGCCATCGACGAGGCGCGAGCGGCCAATGACGAGACCGGGTATGAGACGATAGAGGTTCGCACGACCCTCAATGCCCACCTCCAGTCGCTGGCCGAGCGGGTTACACGGCAGGGTACCCCCGCGGGCGCGCAAGTCGCCCTCGTCGCCATGCGGACCAATGGCGAAGTCGTCGCCATGGTTGGCGGGCAGGATTATGACGCCTCGCCCTTCAACCGCGCGACGCAGGCCGTGCGCCAGCCGGGATCGACCTTCAAGCTGATCGTCTATTTCGCGGCGCTGGAAGCCGGATTGACGCCCGATACGATGGTCGAAGACAGCCCGATCGAGTTCGGGGACTATCGCCCCGAAAATTCGGGCGGGCGCTATCGCGGGCGCATCACCTTGCGAGAGGCCTTTGCGCGGTCGAGCAATGTCGTCGCCGTTCGGCTCTACCAGCAGCTCGGCTCGGCGGCGATCGCGGATGCCGCGCAAAAACTGGGCCTCGAACGCGAACTTCCCGGCAATGCAAGCGCGGCGCTCGGCAGCGGCGGCATGACCCTGATCGAGTTGGTTTCCGCCTACGCCGCCGTCGCCAACGGCGCGTCGCCGGTCACGCCACATGCGCTCGTCGAGCCCGAGCGAGGCTTTTTCGAACGGGTCTTGGATTCCGGCTACACCCTTTCGATCCGGCGGCGGGACCAGATGCTCGATCTGCTGAGCTCGGCGATCAACGAGGGCACGGGCACCGCCGCACGCCTTCCGATCCCGGCCTATGGCAAGACCGGCACAAGCCAGGACAGCCGCGACGCCGTGTTCGTCGGTTTCGCAGGGGATCTCGTCGTAGGCGTGTGGATCGGCAATGACGATAATACGCCGCTCAGCAACTCCAGCGGGGGCGGAGCGCCGGCGCGCATCTGGCGCAACTTCATGACGAGTGCGATTGCCGATGCCGCACCGCGCCGGCAGCCAAGGCCCGCGCGGGAGCGGGAACCCGAAGAGCCCGAACTCGACAAGCCGGAAATCACCATCGATTCGAACGGCGTCACCATCGACACCCGGGTCGGCGGCGCGCGTATCACCGTCGACGATGAGGGTATCGATATCGAACCCGACCCCGAAATTCGTCGGCGCCTCGACGAGCTGGAACGGATTGGCGATGCTGGAGAAAAGCCGCCTGCGGACGGCAGCAATTAGGCGGTGGCCGCGCCCTGGGCGCTAGGCCGCAATCATCTTGTAGACCGGCATTTCGCCGACGCCCTTAAGCAGAATTGTCTCCGATGGGGCGAATTCATATTCGCCCTTGGACCGCAAATAGGTGGCTTCGGAAACGGCTACGCCGTCGCGATCTGCAACGCCTTCGATCCGGCTGGCGATGTTCATCGTCTCGCCCCAATAATCATAGGCCATGCGGGTTTCGCCGATGACGCCGCCAACGACCGGCCCCGAATGAATGCCGATCCGCAGATGCACGTCGAGACCGGTGGCCTCACGCACTTCGGCGAGGCCCGCGATCAGCGCCCGGGCGAAGGCCATGGCGGAAAGCGCGCTATTCTCCGCCGGTGAGTTGCCGCCGCTGATCGCGAGATAGGCGTCGCCGATGGTCTTGACCTTCTCGACCCCGGTTTCGGCCGCGCATCGATCCGCAACCGAGAAGAGCGAATTGAGCAGGTCGATGAGGTGCCCCGGCGACACGCTTTTCGAAAGCTGGGTGAACCCCATGACATCGGCGAACACGACCGACGCATCGGAATAGGAATCGGCGACGACCTTGCCTTCCTTGATCCGCTGCGCCGCAGTTTGCGGCAGGACGTTAAACAAAAGCTCCTCGGTCTTTGCCCGCTCAATATCGAGTTCCTCCCGGAGGAGAAAGGAGAGCCTGTGTGCCCGCGTAAGCGCCAGGTTGATAACGAACATTACACTCGCGCCGGTCAGGTAGCTGAGCCCCGCATAGACATGGCCGGCAATTGTCGATTCGAGCAGAAACAGCACGTTCAAGAACACGACGGCATGGCAAGCGAACCAGCCGAGAAACCAGCGCGGGCGCCCGGCAAAGGCAATGGCGACAAAGGCGCTGACGACCAGGCTGCTGATCGCGATGCTCGCATGACCGCCGATGCCGATACGGTTGAGCTCGCTAAAGAGCAGGACATCGTCGGCGGTGATGATCGTCGCCAATGCCAGCAGGCAGGCGAAGTCGATGAACGGCCTTGGAAGATACCCGTTCCAGAAGGTCGCGCCGAAATAGCCGCCCAGCACCAGCAAAGCGGGCGCCAGAAGCGCCGAGAAACGGATCTCGTCGCCCTGGCTGAAGAACAGCGGATTGACGACGGCATAGACGAGGAGGATGACGCCGACGATCGCCGTATAGGCGCGGACGAAGGGCACCAGCCGTTCGCGCTCGGCGCGCAGGAACCGGGCTTCGGTTTCCTCGTCGAATCGGCCCATCAACGGCACTATCATGCGGCCCCTTCTCCCATGCTCGAGGTGTTCCATAGGCCCAAGAGGTTTAGCAATGGGAAAAGCATGAAATTGGACCAAGCTGGCGCAAGGCTCTCCCGAATGTCACGGAAATCGGCTATCGTTCGGGACAACGGCAAGGAGGATTTCGATGGCGGATTTAATCTTTTACACCAATCCCATGTCGCGCGGGCAGATCGCCCGATGGATGCTGGAAGAGATTGGCGAACCTTATGATCAGCTAATCCTCGACTATGGAACGACGATGAAGGGCGAGGAGTATCTCGCCATCAATCCGATGGGCAAGGTTCCGGCGATCAGGCATTCCACGCCTTCTGGCGACAAGATCGTGACCGAAGCCGCTGCGATCTGCGCCTATCTCGCCGAAACCTTTCCCAATGCAGGGCTCGCGCCCACGGCTGACGAGCGTGCCGACTATTATCGCTGGCTGTTCTTCGCGGCAGGGCCAATGGAATCGGCGATCTCCAACAACCACATGAAATGGATACCGAGCGACGAACAGAAGAGGACGCTCGGCTATGGGTCTTTCGACGATGCAATCGGCGCGATCGAACAATGGTTCACGACGCACGACTATGTGTGCGGCGACCGGTTTACCGCCGCAGACGTCTATGTCGGATCGGCGGTCGACTGGGGGCTGGCCTTTGGAACGGTGCCCGGATGCGACGCCTTTACAGACTATGCCGAGCGCCTGCGCGAACGCGACGCGTATAAGAAGGCCAAGGCGATCGACCAGGAACTGATGCCGCAGGAACAGCCCGCAACCAGCTAGGCGAAATGGCAGGCGGCTCGACAAAGAAAAAGCCCGGCAAGTTTCCCCGCCGGGCCTTCTTTTTTCGAGATCGAGAGATCCTAGTCGCGTCCGCCCATGAAATTGAGCAGGAACAGGAACATGTTGAGGAAGTCGAGATAGAGGTTCAGCGCCCCCATGATCACCGTCTTGCCCATCATCTCGGTGCCCGCGACATAAGCATACATGCTCTTGATCTTCTGCGTATCGTAGGCGGTGAGACCGGCGAAGATCAGCACGCCGATCGCGCTGATCACGAAATCGAACGCCGCCGACTGCAGGAAGATGTTGATCACCATCGCCACGATCAGGCCGATCAGGCCCATCAGCAGGAAGGTGCCCCAACCGCTGAGATCCTTCTTCGTCGTATAGCCCCAGAGGCTGAGACTGACGAAAGCGGCCGATGTCGCAAAGAAGGTCTGCGCGATCGACGTGCCCGTATAGCGCAGGAAGATCGTCGACAAAGACAGGCCCATGACCACGGCAAACGCCCAGAAACACGCCTGAAGCGCGCCGGTGGAAAGCCGGTTGAGCCCGAAGCTCATCACCATCACGAAGGCCAGCGGAGCCAGCATGATGACCCAGGCGAGCGGGCCACCAGCGTAAATGATCGTAGCCGCGGGCGATTCCGCCCCACCGCGCGCGAACAACATCGCGACGATACCCGTCAAAAGGATGCCCGAAGCCATGTAATTGTAGACCTTGAGCATATAAGACCGGAGACCGGCGTCAAAGGCGACGTCCCGTTCGCCGGTGTCGAGCCTGCCCCGGGGTTGCCCCTGAAGGCCGGCATTCGGATCGGACCAGTTGGCCATTTCCTCTCATCTCCTTGTCAAATCAGCGAAAGCTGCTGAACTCCTCTATAATATCGGCTATTTCCCCACGGTTTTCAAGGCCAGTAGGCACGTCGCCTGCAATCGAATCGGCTAGAATGGACTTGCCATGCATCGGCTTTTCGTCGCCATCCGCCCGCCGCGCGCCATTCGCGAGCAGCTTCTCGCCCTCATGCAGGGTATTTCCGGCGCGCGTTGGCAGACCGACGAGCAATTACACCTGACCTTGCGGTTCATCGGCGATGTCGATCGCCACCGGGCGGAGGATATCGCCGCCGCGCTGGGCCAGATCGCCTTCTCCAGTTTCGAGATCGCGCTTCAGGGGATCGGCCATTTCGGCGACATCAGCCGGCAACGACAGCTTTGGGCAGGCCTATCGCCGTATGATGATCTCGAAAAACTGCATTTGAAGGTCGATAGCGCGCTGCGGAAAATCGGCATTGAGCCGGATCGGCGCGCTTTCCTACCGCATATCACGATCGCGCGGCTGAACCGAAATACCGGGCCCACCGAAGCGTTCGCCGATACCCAGGGCGGACTTTCAAGCGCGCCGTTCGCGGTCCACCACTTTGCGCTGTTCGAAAGCGATCTGAGCGGCGAAGGCGCGCGGTACGAAACGATCGCGCGCTACCCGCTAGCCTAGATCATCCCGGCGAAAGCTTGGCCGCCAGCGCCTCGGCGCCGGCGTTCACATCCACCCATGTCACCGCAAACCCCTCCTCGCCGCCATAATAGGGATCGGCGACATCGGTCCCCTCGCGCCCCTCGACATGATCGAAGAAAAGCGACAACGCGGCATTGGCATCGCCTGGCATCGCCGAGCGAAGATGTGCGAATATCTGCGTGTCGAGCGCGACGATGTGATCGAAGGCATGATAGTCCTCCCGCTGTATCTGCCGGGCGCGCTGCTCGGAGATATCGACGCCGTTATCGGTGGCGACGCGTATTGCCCTTGGGTCCGGCGGCTCGCCGATATGCCAAGGGCCGGTTCCAGCGGAATCGATGGTCCAACCCAGCCCCTTGCCATCGGCCACGGCACGCATCGCGCCTTCGGCGAGCGGTGAACGGCAGATATTGCCCAGACAGACGAACAAGATAGAAACGCTCATAATTCCCCAAATCTCCAGCACCGGATTCCGTTTATCCTTTTGCCAATACCGCGGGCGCTGTTACACATCTGAAAAAAGAAAACATCATCGGGGATCCCATTTCATGACAGGCAGCAGCGACGAGAACGTCGGCGACGGCGAACCGGTTTCGGCAAGCCCGGGAACCGAAGAGCCCAAGGCAACCGGCTATGCCTGGTATGTCCTCGCCATTCTCGTCGTTATTTACGTCCTCAACTTCATCGACCGGAACATCCTTTCGATCCTGGCCGAGGACATCAAGGCGGATCTCGGCCTGCGCGACGACCAACTCGGCTTCCTCTACGGCACCGCCTTCGGCGTCTTCTACGCGCTGTTCGGCATCCCGCTCGGCAAGCTCGCCGACAGCTGGCACCGTGTCCGGCTGATGGCGACCGGGCTCACGCTCTGGTCCGCAATGACGGCGCTGTCAGGTTTCGCGCGCAACTTCGCGACGCTGAGCGTCGCCCGTATCGGCGTCGGGGTCGGCGAAGCGACAGCAGGGCCTGCCGCCTATTCGCTGATTTCCGACTGGTTCCCGAAAAGGATGCGGGCGACCGCGCTCGCAATCTATTCCTCCGGCCTCTATCTCGGCGGCGGCGTATCGCTGTTGATCGGCGGCAAAATCGTCGAATGGTGGAACGCCGCCTATCCAAACGAAGCGCCGCTGGGCCTTGCTGGATGGCAGGCCGCCTTCATCATCGTCGGCCTGCCCGGCATTGCGCTCGCCTGTCTCGTCCTCACCTTGCGCGAACCGCTGCGCGGCCAAAGCGAAGGCATCCCCTCGCCGCCTTCGCCCGACCCCTTTCGCGGCTTCCTGCGAGAACTCTTCGCGATCATCCCGCCGTTCACATTGTTATCCGCCGGACAACGCGGAAGTGCAGCGCTGATACAAAATGTCGCTGCGGCGATCATCGTCGCGCTCATCTGCACGCTGCTCGCCACCGCCACCGGAAACAACCAGCAATGGATCGCCATCGGAATCGGCTATTATGCCGTCTTCTCCTGGGCTTCGACGCTTCGCTATCGCGACCTTCCGACGTTCCGGCTGATCTGGTGCACCCCGGCCTTCCTGACGACGATCATCGGCTATGGCATGGTCGCTTTCGCTTCCTACGCCGTCACCTTCTGGTCGGCGCCCTATGCGATCCGCGTGATCGGAGAAGCGCCGGGCGACGCGGGCTGGTGGCTTGGCGGCCCCGGTGCGGTCGGCGGTTTTCTCGGCGTTATCATCGGTGGGCGCGTGTCCGACTGGCTGCGGCAGCGCAATCCTTCGGGCCGGATCCTCGTCATCGGCTTCGGCGTGGTGGCACCGATCATTCCGCTGATCATCGCCTTCACGACGACCAACCCCGCGCTGTTCTATGTCCTGAGCTTCATCATGACCTTGTTCGCGAGCTCGGCGCTGGGCGCTGCTGCCGCTACGATGCAGGATCTGGTGCTTCCGAGAATGCGGGGCACGGCAACCGCAACCTTCTTCCTGGCGACAACGCTGATCGGCCTCGCGCTCGGCCCCTATATGGCCGGACAGGTTTCGGCGGTGACAGGAAGCCTGTCCACCGGCGTGTTGAGCCTGCTGGTCGCAGCGCCAATCGGGGTCACGATGCTGGTCATCGCCTATCGGACCGTGCCCGAGGCCGAGCGCACCCTTCTCGAACGGGCCCGCGCGGCCGGTGAGAAGGTCTAGCCGACCGGCTCGATCACCCCGCAGGCGATGCGCGGCCCGGCATTGCCGGCGGGATCGGACATGTAATCGTCCGGCCCGGCGTGGATCATCACAGCCGCGCCGTCGTCATCGAGCAGCGTATCTCCACCCTCGCCGATCCAGGCATAGCTGACGATCACTTCAAGCGTTCCGGTTCCCGACTGGCCAACGATGATGTTCGGCAAATCACCCATATGCTGCCCCTCGGGATTGTCGCGGCCATGTTCCCGTCCTTCCGGATTCCAGTGCCCGCCCGCCGACGTGTAATTCGGGGGCGCGCAGCTTCCTGTTTCATGGATGTGCGCGGCATGGACACCCGGCGGCAGGCCTTCAACGTTCAGGACCACGCGAATGCCGTTGTCGAGCTGCGTAAAAACCGCTTCGCCGGCAGGGATGCTCCCGTCGACGGTGAGGGTCGCGCGAGCCTGCTGAATGGGCGAAGCGCCAGGCTGCGGCGGCATCGGGTTCGACAGGCACCCCGAAGCACCGATCGCCGCGGCCAGAACCACAAACTGTTTCCCGTGCATATTCAGTCTCCTGTCGTGCCCCAGAATGCCCTTGGTCCGCATAGCAAATTAGGCTTTGGCTTAGCAAAGGCCGCGCTTCCCGCTATAGGGCCGGATCGCCGCGACCGAGCGCAACGGAGACCAGATGACGCAATCGCCCCATATCGCCGTTATCGGCCTCGGCTATGTCGGCCTGCCGCTCGCCGTTGCGCTTGCCCGGCACTTCTCCGTAATCGGCATCGACGCCAGCAAAAGCCGGATTGTCGAGCTGAAGGACGGTCATGACCGGACCGGCGAAATCGAGCGGGACGCCCTGACATCCTCGTCGCTCGGGCTTTCGAGCGATGCATCGGACGCGGCCGGCGCCGACATTTATATCGTTGCCGTGCCGACGCCCGTGGACGCCGAAAATCGCCCCGACCTCGGCGCACTGCTAGGCGCGACAGCAATGGTGGGTCCGCTGCTCGACGCCGCGAAGCAGCCTGTCGTTGTTTTCGAATCGACGGTCTATCCAGGGGTGACGGAAGATGTCTGTGGCCCCGCGCTCGAAAAGGCGTCGGGCCTTACGCGTGGCGCGGATTTCTTCCTCGGCTATTCGCCCGAACGCATCAATCCGGGCGACCGCGAGCACAGCATCGACAAGATCGTAAAGGTCGTCGCCGGCGAGAATGCGGACGTCGCCGAAAGGCTCACGAATATCTATGGCAGGATCACCGAGGGCGGCGCCTACAAGGCCGCCTCGATCAAGGTCGCAGAGGCGGCGAAGGTGATCGAGAACGCCCAGCGCGACATCAACATCGCCTTCATGAACGAGATCGCGCGCGTGTTCGCGCCGCTGGGCCTTTCGACATGGGATGTGCTCGACGCCGCGGGAACGAAGTGGAACTTCCTGCCGTTCCAGCCGGGCCTTGTGGGTGGCCACTGTATCGGCATCGACCCTTATTATCTCGCCCATTGCGCCGCGGAACTGGGCCATGATCCGCAGGTGATCCTTGCCGGGCGCAAGATCAACGACGGGATGGGCGCTTGGATCGCCGACCAACTTCACGCGGCCCGGAACGGCAAAGCGGGCAGCGTGCTGGTGCTGGGCCTCACCTTCAAGGAAGACGTGCCGGACCTTAGAAACTCGCGTGTCGTCGATGTCATCGCGCGATTAAAGGCGCTGGGCCATGACGTGTCCGTCCACGATCCGCTCGCCGATCCTGCGGAAGCGCAGGCGGAATATGGGATAGCCCTCGAAGTGGACAAGCCGTCCGGATCCCATGATCTCGTCTTCGCCGCCGTGCCGCATCGCAGTTATCGGGATATGACGGATGATAGCATTTCGGCCCTGGTGGCGGATGGCGGCACCATCGCCGATCTGAAGGGAATGTGGCGCGACCGCGCACTGGGCGGCATCGCCCGCTGGACGCTCTAGCCGCCGAGCAGTTTTTCAACCGTCGAGACATCCTCGGGCGTATCGACACCCGGGCCGCTCGGTTCGGTCTCGATCAGCCTGATCGATATGCCGGCAGCGAGGAAACGGAGTTGCTCCAGCGCCTCGGCGCGCTCCTCCGGTGGGACGGGAAGCGCGGGAAAAGCCAGCAACGCCTCACGGCGATACGCGTAGACGCCGGCATGCTGCCAATAGCGTGCATGGCGCTCGTCGCGGGGGTGCGGGATCAGCGAACGGCTGAAATAGAGCGCATCGCCGCGGGCATTGCGCACGACCTTCACCCGGTTGGGATTGGCCGCCTCGCTTGCCGGAATAGCATGGCAGAGGCTCGCAACCTGCACGTCGGGATCGTTGCGCATCAGCTCCGCCAGCCGCGAAAGATCGGCGGAACGCACCAGCGGTTCGTCGCCCTGCACGTTGATGATCGCATCCGCCTCGATCCGCTCGGCGACTTCGGCGATCCGGTCGCTGCCGCTGTCATGGTCCGCGCGGGTCATTTCGACATGGCCGCCGATTTCTTCGACCGCGCGAACGATCCTCTCGTCGTCGGTCGCGACGATCACATCGTCTATACCTTTGGTAGCAATAGCCTTTTCCCAGACATGCGCGACCATCGCCTTACCGAGCAGCGGCGTCAGGGCTTTGCCGGGAAAGCGCGTCGAACCCCAGCGTGTCGGGATGATGGCGACGATCCTCATGGCGTTCGCGTCAGGCGCCGCGCGCAATCGCGGCTATCGCCTTCAGCTCGGAAAGCAAGTCCGGCAGCCAATCGAAGGGCAGCATATTGGGGCCGTCGCAGGGCGCATTTTCGGGATCGGGATGGGTTTCCATGAACACGCCGGAAACCGCGCCGGTCGCCACCGCCGCGCGCGCCAGAGCAGGCGCGTGCTTACGCTCGCCGCCGCTGCTTTCTCCCTTGGCGCCGGGAAGCTGCACCGAATGGGTCGCATCGAAAATGACGGGGCAGCCGGTCGTTTCAACCATGATGGTGAGACCGCGCATATCGACGACGAGATTGCCATAGCCGAAGCTCGTGCCGCGTTCGCAGACGAAAAATTGTGAGGATACTCCCGCTTCCTCCGCCGCGATCCGGGCTTTCTCGGTAACCTTGGCCATGTCCCATGGCGCCAGGAACTGGCCCTTCTTGATGTTCACCGGTTTTCCGGTGCGCGCGACGGCGGCAATGAAATCAGACTGGCGGCAGAGAAAGGCCGGCGTCTGAAGCATGTCGACCGCCTCGGCCGCCGGCGCCGCCTGATCCGCGTCATGAACATCGGTGATGACCGGCACGCCGAGGCTCTCTCGCACTTCGGCGAGAATTTCGAGGCCCTTGTCCATGCCTACGCCGCGGAAACTGGACGCGGATGTCCTGTTCGCCTTGTCGAACGAGGATTTGTAGATGAGCCCGATTCCGGCATCAGCGAAGATGCCGCGCAACTCTTCCGCCGTTTCGAGAGCGAAGGCGCGCGATTCAATCGCGCAGGGCCCGGCGATAATGAACAGCTCCGCCCCCGCCTGGGGCAGCGTGGCGGCGTCAGTCATGAATCTGGATGACGCCGAGAACCTTATTCGCCGGATCGGCGACAACAAGAGCCGTGACCTTGGACTCGTGCATCTGCACATCGGCGTCATAAAGCGTCGCATCAGGACCGATCGTCAGCGGATCCTTGGTCATGATCGATTCTGCCTGCAGGCTGCCGGGGTCGTCGGCGCGCTCCAGCCCACGCCTGAGATCGCCATCGGTAACGATCCCACGCAACGTCTGGCCATCCATCACAAGGATAAGGCCAAGCCGTCCTTCCGACATGGTCGGCAGTATCGCCTTCAGCGACGTATCGGGCGCGCAAATCGGCAGGTCGGCCTTGTGCATCGCGTCGCGAACCGGCGTTTTGAGGCGCTTTCCGAGTTTTCCGCCCGGATGATATTCGGCGAAGTCCGACGCCTGGAAACCGCGCGCCTCGCACAAAGCGATCGCCAAAGCGTCGCCCAGCGCCATGGCGACGAGCGTCGATGTCGTCGGCGCCAGATTGTGGAGGCATGCCTCGCGTTCGATCGACCCGTCGAGCGCGACATCGGCCTGTCGCGCGAGCGTCGAACGCATGTCGCCTGTCAGCGCAAGGATCGGAACATTGAGGCGGCGGAGGTATGGAATCAGGCCGAGAACTTCCTCGGTCTCACCACTTGCCGAAATCAGGATCGCGGTGTCGCCGACCGCGATCATCCCGAGATCGCCATGGCTGGCATCGGCGCTGTGAACGAACAGGCTGGGCGTGCCGAGCGAGGCCAAGGTCGCGCTGATCTTGCGCGCGACCAGGCCCGATTTTCCCATGCCCGATACCACCACGCGGCCGGGCTGGCCGAGGATGACATCGACCGCTTCGCCGAATTTTCCGTCGATTCTGCCGGCAAGCGTCGCCACCGCTGCGGCATTTATCGCCAATGCGTGCGCTGCGGCGCGCAACGGACTGGTCGGCTGGTTTTCGGGATTTGACCGTGTACGGGCAATCGAATCAGTCATCTAGGCCCCTTTATGCGAACCGGATTGCAGCATTTTCGCCACAACTCATCGGACTCTTCGCACTTTTAAGTTCTTTTTTCGTTTCTAATGATGACTTTGCTGTAGCGCAACAATAGTACATTTTTCGGGCGGGCGCACAGCGGAGTGAGAGTATATGGATAGCCCTTCGTCATCCGCGCGGCTCGTCAGGGACAATGGCGAAGCTGATCGGCGCGAAAAGGCCCCGCAACTCCCCGAAATTCCCGCAGATGCGCCCTATTGCTTTCGCGGCGGCAATATCCTGATGCTCCAGGGCCCGGTCGGCCCTTTCTTCGCACGCCTCGCGCAAGACCTGCGCTGGGTCGGCGCAAATATCCACAAGATAAATTTCAACGGCGGCGACTGGTTCTATTTTCCCCGTGGGGCGAGCAGCTTTACCGACAATATCGACCAATTCCCGCGTTTCCTGGAACGGGTGTGCGAGGAAAAGCGGATCGATACGATCATGCTATTCGGCGATTGCCGCAAGATGCACAGTATCGCCAGCGAAATCGCCGAGGCGCACGGCATCGAAGTCTATGTTTTCGAAGAGGGTTATATCCGGCCCGACTATATCACGATGGAGCGGTTTGGCGTGAACGGCCGGAGCGCCATGCCGCGTGCCGGCATCTTCTATCTGAATTCGGCGGCGCCCGAACCGGCAGAAACGAGCACGGTCGGCCAGTCGATCTGGCACGCCACCGGATGGGCATTCACCTATTATTTCTGGTCCATCGTTCTGTGGCCCTTCTTCCCGCGCTACCGCCATCACCGGCCGCTGAGCTGGTTCGAAGGCTTGGCCTGGGTCCGAGGCGCGGCGCGTAAATACTGGTACCGGCTCAAGAACCGCCCGGACGTGGCGCGGCTTACCGCCGAGAGCCACCCACCCTTCTTCCTGGTGCCGCTACAGGTCCATAACGACGCGCAGATCGGCGTCCATTCGGTGTTCGACACAGTCGAGCAATTCATCCGGCACACGACGCTCTCCTTCACCGCGCATGCGCCCGACAAGACCCTGCTCGTATTCAAGCACCATCCGATGGATCGGCCCTATACCGATTATACGCGACTGATCCGGAAGCTACGGGCTGAAACCGGGCTGGGCGACCGGTTGATCTATGTTCACGATCCGCACCTGCCGACCCTCCTCAACCGGGCAACCGGCATCGTGACAATCAACAGCACGACCGGGATGTCGGCAATCCACCACGGCAAGCCGACGCTGGCGCTTGGCAACGCGATCTATCGGATCGACGGGCTGACGGCAGCGACGACGCTCGACCAGTTCTGGACCCGGGCCCTGGACTTCCCGGTCCATGTCGATCTCTACAAGAGCTTCCGCCACCACCTGCTCCACCGCACCCAGGTTAACGGCAATTTTTACCGGCGGATCAACATTCCGGGCACGATGGCCGGTATCGACTGGTCGCGCGGAAAAGTTAAGCCGGACAGATAGTCCGGCCGGTGCCGGGCCATCAAGCCCGACCGACCCCGTACCGTCAGAATACCCGCGTGAACGACGCCGCAGCGAGGCCGACCTGGCCGAAGATCGTTGCGATATCGCGGATAAGCTGGAGAACCTGGCCCGGCGCCTTGGGCGGCACCAGAATCCGGTCGCCTGCGCGCACATTGCCGCCACGCTGTACACTGCCGTCGGGATGAATGACGAGGGTATCGGACCTGTTGGCAAGCTGGGTGTAGCCACCCGACTGCCGCACATAATCGCGCGCATCGTTACCCGGCGTCCATAGCAGCGTCTGCGGAAGCTCTACTTCGCCCGCTATGACGACCGTCTGGCTGACGTAGGGAATGACGATCACGTCGTCCGGCTCCAGCAGCACTTGATTGAGATCGGCCTCGTCGGGAAGCGCAACCAGCCCGCGCGGCCGAACCTGGCGCGCCCGGGCGATGAATTGCGCCAAAGCCGGCGCCTGGGCGGCCCGCGCCTGCGCGATTGCGGGCGTCGCCGCCGGTTGCGTATACATGACGCGTTCGAGCCGGGCGAGATTTTCCTGGAGGAGCACACGCTGCGTTTCCGCGATGCTCTCACGCTCAAGATGAATCATCTGGATGTCGGCAAGCGGATCATAAGGGATCTGCGCCAGCAGCGGCCCCAGATAGTCGCCGCGATTGACCACATAGGCGGACGGGCCGGTATGCGCGCCCTCGACGCGAACGATAAAGGTATTGGCAGGGGCATCGGCTTCGAAGCGCACGCGATCGCCGTCCGAGAGCATCAGCGACGCAAATTCCTCGCGCGTCATATAGGCGTTGAACGGCACCCCATCGCGTGTGCCGAGCACCGATACATGGGTGACTTCGGGCCGCGGCCGCGCGTAGCGAAGCAGTTCGCCGCCGCTTCCCGCCGCCGTCGCAAATTCGAAGGTGAAGGGCGCGCGCGCGTCGCCGCTGACCGACACGACCGGCCCTTGCTGACCGACGACGATGACATCGCCATTGCGGAGCGAGACGCCGGAAAGCGTGCCATTGAGCAGGAAGTCGTAGAGATCAATCGAACCGATCGTTTCGCCGCCACGCCGGACCAGGATGTGCCGGTAGCTGCCGCGCTGGGGATCGATGCCCCCGGACATTTGCAGAAAACCGATTTCGGACGCCTGGCTCGTCGCCTGATGGCCGCCCGGCCCCAGAACCGGCCCGGTTACGAACACCTGGATACGTCCGGCGTTCGACACCGTGGCGTAAACCTGCACGGTCGACTGGTAAACTTCCGAGGCAGCCCCACTCACGACATCGTTGACGTCTGCGGACCGTGTGCCCGCGACCGGGACCGGACCGACATTGGGAAGCGCGATATTGCCTTCGGAATCGACGGGAAGCCGGGCCGATTCATTGACGAGACCGAAGGTCGTCACATCGATCATGTCGCCGGGCTGGACGACATAGTTGGGATCATTAGCGCCGATATCTTCCTGCGCATTTTGGGTCAGGAAAAGTTCCGAACCGAAAGGCGTCGGCCGCCTTCCGGCGATCTGATCCTGGCGCAGCGTCGTTTCAAAGATATCGGTTCCGCGCTGATCATCCTGCAGAATGGCCGACGGCGCCGACCCCGCACCAACGGCACTCGCGCCGCTGTCCTGATCGATCTGCGCTGCAGCGGGCATCGCCGTCGCAAACAGCAACAGCCCCGCGAAGAAAAGGGCAATACCGGACAAGCTACGCAAGAGACTGATCATTCCAAATGGTCCTTGACGATGGAATAGCCGAGCGACCCGATCGCCATCAAGAAGCCGGCAATCAGGGCCACGGCAAACACATTCCAGAAACGGCTCCAATAGTTGGAGACCTCGGCGATCCGGGGCGGCACGAAGGCCACGAGGTAGCGGCGCTCATTGGCCCGGTTGGCCACGGCCGCACGCTGCGCCTCGATTGCCGAATAATAGGCGGTTTGCGCGAACTGATAATCGAGCAATGCCGTCTGCGCGCCGACATCGCGCGAAGCTTCGGTCATGCCAAAGCCGCCCCGCGCATCGGCAATCGCCTCGTCGCGCTGCCGGACAAGCGCAGCGATGCGTTCGTCCATTGCCCTGATCTGCGGTGAGCTGGGCCGGAACTGCGCGATTGCAGCGGCCCGTTCGACCCGCGTATTGGCAAGCTGGCTCTCGATCTGGCCAACAAGACCAACCTGCTGGGCCGCCTCGCCCTCCAGCGTCGTAGCGCGGCTGGCCCGCGCGTTGATCACGCTGCGACGCGCTTCGTTGTAGGATTCGCGGCGGGAAGCGACTTCCTCGGTCGCCACACGAACGGCTTCATCCTGGACCCGGCTATTGAGCGAATTCACAACCTGTTCGGTTTCGGCCAGAACGCCCTGCGCAATCCTCAGGGAATCCTCAGCTGTAAAGGCGCGCACATTCACCGTTATGATGTTCGATGTGGCGTCATAGATGGCGGCACTCTGCGACAACCAGAAATCGGCCTTCTCTTCGAGCGGTGCGCTGCGGGAAACGCGGGCGAGAGGATCGAAGCTCCAATTGCCATAGGCCGCATCGAATCCATAGTCTTCGACCAACTGGCCGACGAGTGCCGCCGATTGGATATATTCGACCACGACCTGGCCGTCATTGGCGGACCCGGTAATAGCCGGCAAGCCGATACCCGCCAGCAGGTCGGGTTGCCGCTGCTCCAGCCCCTGAATCGTGAACTTCATTTCCGTGTCATATTCAGGTCGCGCCAACACTGCATAATAGAGGAATACGATCAGCGTCGGAATCGCGATGCCGACAGCCATGTACCGGAATCGCCGGACGCGCCGCGAAACACGAGGATCGGTGCCTTCGCTGTCAGCGCTCAACCAGACACGAGTCTTATCGACGAGTTCCTGACGGGAAATCATTGCGTTATCTGCTCATAATAATCGACGGCCTCATCGACGTCGTCGAACATTTTCAACCGGCCACCATGGACGACGCCGCCGCGATCGCAATATTGCTTAATCATCGTCGGCATGTGGGAAGTTAACAAGATATCCGCCTCTTCCCTACGCCGCTCGAACTCGGCCTTGCACTTTTCCTGAAAGGTGAAATCGCCGACCGAAATCGACTCATCGATGATATAGACCTGAAACCTGATAGCCATGCTCAGGCCGAATGCCAATCTGGCCCGCATGCCCGAAGAATAGTTGCGCACCGGCTCGTGAATCGCATTGCCGATCTCCGCAAAATCCTGGACGAGTTCGGAAACCTCTTCGATGTCCGCGTCGTAGATACGGCAGACGAACCGCAGATTCTCCATCCCCGTGAGCGAACTGTTGAACGACGAGGTGAAGCCGAGCCGCCAGCTGATCGAAACATCCTTGCGTACCTCGCCGAATGTCGGCCGTTCAGCGCCCGATATGATCCGTAGAAGCGTCGATTTTCCGGCGCCGTTGACACCCAATATGCCATAGCTGTGCCCACGCTCGAAAACGGCGTTGATGTCGTGGAGCACGGTCTTTTTCCCCGTCCGACGAGACCGGTAGGTCTTCGAGATATTATGCAGCTCGATTGCCATCGTATCAGCTCACTATCTCTTCATCGCCCGTCATCAACAGGATGCGATCGATGATCAGCCCGATCAGCAACGCGACCGTGCCGAACACAGCCGGATACCATGGATTGTAGGCATGGCTTTCAAATGTCGGAATCATCGCCGAACGAAGCCACTCGACCGAATGGGCGACCGGATTATAGGCCATATACTGCCGCGCGCCGTCGGGCAGTTGTTCCAGCGTGAAAAAGATGCCGGAGAGCAAGTAGATCGGGCGGCCCATATAGCCCCAGATATTGGTCCAGACCGGAAGCACGCGGCCGAGCCCCGAACTCAGGAACCCGCAGCCGATCGTAAAATAAACAAGACCGATCGTCGCTAACACAATCTCCAGCGGATCGCCGAAAAAGAAGGATGGCGAGACATCGGCGACCAGCGCGAGCCCGATGACGATACAGATAAACACGATGATGGTGGTCGCCGACTCGAGCAAAATCCGGGCTATAACAACGTCGGACGGCATTACTTGCGGATAGCTGAGCAGACCGAGGCTTGCCTTGACGGCATTGGCGGACTGACTGACCACGCCGCGCCAGAAAAACAGCGGGACGATACCGGTGAGGAAGAAAACGCTGAGCGGTGCGGCCACCGGCGATGTTCGCCCCAACAGGACGAATGCCCCGACGAATACCGTCAGCTGGATCACGGGATCGATGATCGCCCAGGCATAACCGATGTTCGAGTTGCCATAACGCGTCCGCGATTCGCGCAGGATCACGGCATAAACAACGCGAATCATGACCGTAAAGGAAGCGCGCAGTTCGGCCATCCATTCGGGACTGAACGGCCGCCGTGTCGTATCGCGCTTGTGGATCCCGTTCACCATCGCGTCAGGCTCCGGCCTGCCCTCGGCCGATACCGACATAAGCAAGGCCCGCGGACTGCGCGTCTTCCACCGAATAGATGTTGCGAAGATCGACGAGCAGCGGATCGGCAAGCAAGTCCGCCATCCGTTTGAGATCGAGCGCCCGGAACTCGTCCCATTCGGTCACGATCACCAATGCATTAGCTCCATCGGCCGCATCATAGGGATCGGGACAGAATTGAACATCCTTTAACAATGGGCGCGCTTGCTCGATGCCTTCGGGATCGTAGGCGCGAACGACGGCGCCCTCGTCCTGCAACGCCTGGATGATCGATAGCGAGGGCGCGTCGCGCATATCGTCGGTATTCGGCTTGAAGGTCAGGCCAAGTATCGCGACCGTCTTGCCCCTGACATCGCCGCCCATTGCCTTGGCAACCTTGCGCCCCATTGCCCGCTTGCGCGCATCGTTGACCTTCACCACGGCCTCAACGACGCGCAACGGGGTCTGCTCGTCCTCCGCCGTCTTCAGCAGCGCGAGCGTATCCTTGGGGAAGCAGGAGCCGCCATAGCCGGGCCCCGCATGCAGGAATTTGGAGCCGATGCGGTTATCGAGCCCGATGCCGCGCGAAACATCCTGCACGTCCGCGCCCACCGCTTCGCACAGATCGGCGATCTCGTTGATGAAGGTGATCTTGGTCGCCAGAAAGGCGTTGGCCGCATATTTGATGATCTCGGCCGTGCGACGGCTCGTGAAAAGCAGCGGCGCCTTGTTGAGATTGAGCGGCCGGTAGATCGCTCGCAGCGCTTCCTTCGCCTGCTCGTCCTCGACGCCCGCTATAATGCGGTCGGGATGTTTGAAATCGCCGATGGCGGCGCCTTCGCGCAAAAATTCGGGATTGGAGGCAACGGAAATCTTCGCATCCGGCGCGGTTTCGCGCACGATACGTTCGACCTCGTCTCCCGTACCCACCGGAACCGTAGATTTGGTTACGATCACGGCCGGACCGGTCAGCGCGTGCGCGATCTCCTCGGCGGCGGCATGGACGTAGGACAGGTCGGCGTGACCATCGCCGCGGCGCGAAGGCGTGCCGACCGCAATGAAAACGGCATCCGCACCAGCGACCCCGGCGGCCAGATCGGTGGTGAAGGACAGCCGCCCGCCCTTCACATTATTCTCGACCAGCGCATCGAGCCCCGGCTCGTAGATCGGCATGATCCCGTTCTCGAGCGCCGCGATCTTGTCTGCATCCTTGTCGACGCAGACGACCTGGTGGCCGAAATCGGAAAAGCAGGCGCCGGACACGAGTCCGACATAGCCAGTGCCGATCATGGCAATACGCATAAACCCATCCCAAAATCGCGTTTGCGCGCTGTTACAATAGCCATACGGCGAGCGCCAGCCCGATGTAAAATTCTTATTTTACAGTGCCTTGTAATACAGAATCGTAGATTCCCGCGAGTGAAGCTCCGTCCGGCCTCGCCAGCGAGACAGGCGTTCGTGCGGACAGGGCGGCGCGAAGCACCGATTCCCACTCGCCCTCGGCGGCTGGCAAGACAAATGCGTCCGGCGGATCGACGCATTGTGACACCCAGGCAGTACCGGTCGCCGCGACCGGCGTGCCAAGCGCAAGCGCGCATTCCATCGCCATCGAAACCTCCGAGCCCAGAACCATATCGCGCGAATCGGGAAATACCGCGGCACTGCATTGGGCAAACAAGGGCGGCCAACGCAACGGCGCCGGCATCCCCGCGAAGCATACGGTATCACCCAGATCCAGCCGTTCGGCCTCCCGCCGCAAAACGCCGGCCGCGTTCCCTTTCCCGATCACCAGCAGCTGCCCGGCCACTTCGTCCGCGCGCAGCGCGGCAAATGCGCGGAGCAGGCGCAAAGGCCCATCCGCGATGTCGAGATCGGCGATACAGGCGATGACGGGAACGCCGGTATCCAATCCGAATTCGGCGAAGGCGGCCGCAAGGGCGTCAGCATCGGGACGGGGCGCCTCGCGATCGGGAGCGCATAGGAGTTCGGCGTCGAGACCCAGCTCCGCGGACGCCGGATTGCGCGCTATTGTGGCTTCCGACGCCTTGCTGAGCGCTTCCAGGCGCAGCCTTGCCGCCCGATCCGCTTCGCTACCGGGAAGGTCGCGAATGGCCGGAGGAACGCCGTCGAGATCGAGGATGAAACGCGCGCCGTCCCGATGCGCGACGCGCAACGCGGCCTCCGCAGTGTCGAGCGCGTCGGCGAAAAGATGGACGATTGCGGCTTTCCCACAATCGGCATCGTCGATCGTATCGGCAAATTGGGGATCGAGGCCTCTGTCCGCTGCCTCTTTCACCGCCTCGACCACGCGGTGCGTTCGCCGCGATCGCGGCGGGCACACAATCATGGAAAGCGACCTTGCATCGCCGTCCAGGGCGGGCAGCGGCGGAAAGCCCATCGCCGTATCGTCGAGCATATGCGCGTCGCGCAGCAGGTTCTCGACCAGGCGGTGTTGCGGCTCGGACAGCGGCTGGTCCCGGCGGACGGCCGTGGCGATAACGGACGGCGCACGAACCATCCCGCGCTCTGCCAGCGCGATCATCACGGCGATCAGCCGCGGATCGTCAGGCGCAAGCGCTGCGGCTTCCTCGCCCAGCGCCGCTGCGGACGAAAGGTCGTCGGCGATGACGGAAAGCGCGAGCTCGGCAAGCGCCCTCCCCTTTGCGGCCGCTTCGCCCGATTGTCGCCGCAGCCAACCGGCGGCAGCTTCGGCCCCCTCGGATGCTGCCATGTCCAAAACCGGATCGACGAATTGCGTCCGCGCGGCCATGTCTTCGGCAAAGCTGTTGGGAACCCGTTGCTTGCCCTTCGCCTTCTGCTTCAGGCGCAAGCGCAAGACCTTGGAAGGCAGCGTGAAGAAGCCTTTGAAACTCCGCGCTTCGATCATCGCCCGCCCAAGGCCGTAAGCGAGCGTTCGGTTGGCGTTGATCACGCGATATTCAAGCAGTCGCTTCTCGGCCTTCAGCGCAGCGATTTCGCGCTCGGCCGCTTCCTGCCGGGCCCGCGCATCATCGGCCAGTTCCTCAGGCGAGGCTTTTGGGGGAGGATCGCTCTGCATCGCCAGCGTGTCTATGCCTCGCCCGGCGCGGCTGGCAAGCGCGGTGGCTCGAGTCCGGCGTGCCGGAACATCCAGTCGGCCCGATAGGCATAGCGTTCGACGCCGAGCATCCCGCCATCGCTCGCATCGCTCAGCGAGCCCGAGCGCCAGCGCGCCACAAGCAGCACCGCCGGATCGCGTGCCACTGATCGCTTGCCGTGCAGCATCTCCAGGCGCGCGAACATTTCAGAATCGGCGCCGGTCGCAACCGCCTCGAACGGGCCTGCCTCCGCCAAGGTTTCGCGGCGCAGCAGCATCGTGATCGGCACCGGGCGGACAAGCGGAAAAACGCGCGGCGCGACCGGGCGACCCGCCTCGTCCATCCGGATATGGTTGGCGATCGTCAGCGCCTGCCCGCCGAGCGCCCGCACCTGCCGCGCGATCCTTTCGGCGGGCGACCAGTCGTCGGCATCGAGGAAGGTCACATATTCGCCGGTCGCCACATCGATCGCCGTATTGCGCGCACCATAGACGCCCGCATCCCGCTGGTTTGCAAGGGTGATGACCCGCCCGTCCTTTTCGGCGAGAGCAGCGGCGATAGCCGGGCTTTCGTCCGTGGACCGATCGTCGACGAGCAATATCTCCAGATTCCGCCAGCTTTGGGCGAGCAGGGATTCGGCGGCAGCGGCCAGCGTATCGGCGGCGTCATGATAGGGGACGATAATCGAAACCTTAGGTCCGTCGACCGCCTCCAGCGCAGGGCTTTTCAGCGTGTCTATCCCGAACGCACCCTCTTCGCCGCCGAGTGGCGGTCCAAGCCCGTCATTGACGAACATCGCCTTCAACAGGCGGCGGGCACCGCCTGGATCGCCGTCGGTAACCGCAATATGCGCGCGTATCGCCATGGCTTCGCGCGAATCCATCTCGCTGACGAGCGCGGCTGCGGCAACGGTATCGCCGATCGCGATGAGACAGGCGGCGCCGGCCTCTATCGCATCGCCGGGCAGCAAGCCAAGCGCCGCCCTGGGATTGTTCGGCGCGATGGCGCGCGCGGCAACCTGTTTCAGTGTCCCGGGAACCGGCACGTTCGGGCCGGGATCGCCCATCGCCGCTGCGGCGATCATCCGGCCTGCCTCGCCCGCCCGATCACCGGCCGGGGTTGCGAGCGCGTAGGGGTACAGGCCGAGGCGCATCAGGACATAGGGATCATCCGCGCCGCCCTTCAGAGCGGCCCAGTGAAGCGCGCGATCCGCCGCCTTGCGCGCGGCCCAGCGCCGCAGCCCGGCAATGCGGCTGGTTGCCAGCCGTTCGAGCATCCTATCGCCTGGAAACCGCGCCAGCGTCGTTCCCCTTCCCTTCGCGTTTGCGGCTCGCGCCGCCCCATTCTATGCGATGTGTGTGACTGGCAGCTTCACCGCCCGGGCGCAACGCCCCGACCCGGCCTTCGACCGGCTGAGCCTGGCGCTTGACGCCGCGCCTGTCGATCCGATCGCCTGCGCAATGACATTGGACGAAGCGCTGGGTGAAGCCGCGACGCTGCTCGACGAAGCGGATCGGGGCGAATTCACGCCGTGGTTGCTGTCACGCGTCATCGATCTCGCGACCCAGTTTCCGGCCGAGGAGCGGCTGCAATGGCATGTCGGAAAACTCATCGCCATTGCCGGCGACCGACAGGAAAGCCTCGCCTGCTGGCGAAGCATGACGCAGAGATTTCCGTCTTCTTTCAAGATCTTGCCAGAATATCTGAAGGCCATGTCCGAAGCGCTCGATGCCGAGACAGCCGGCGCAATCCTGGCGGGCTATCTGCCTGCCCCGGAAGCACCGGCAAACGACGCCGAAGCCTTGCTGGCTGCGCGCTGCTTCCTTGCTCTTGGACGAAAAGCCGAGGCGCGGAAAATTCTCGATGGACGGGGCGGCGGTGGCGCTTTCGAAGCGGAGTTTGCGGCGGAGCGCGCTCGGCTTCTCAAGGACGAGGGCCGGTATGGAGATGCCGCTCAAACGCTGGAGCAAGCGGGCGGCAGAGAGGATCGCGAGATCACGGCGGCCGTGCATCTGTTCGGCGCCGCGGGCCATGATGGACCACCAAGCGTCGCCGCGCTGCAAGCGATACTCGACGATGCGCTGGCAACGCGCCGCGCGCGCCCGCCGCGCCGCGCCGGGCGCCGGATCGGCGGGGTCGTCCTGATAGGAGGAACGCTGGGCGGCGGCGGCGCGGAACGTCAGCTCGTCAATAGCGCGACCGGCCTTCAGAAAGAGACCGGAGAGCGAGACGGTCGCATCGGCGGCCCCGTCAGCATATTCTGCCGTAAGCTCGATACGCGGCGCGCCAATGATTTCTACCTTCCCCGGCTCGAACAGGCGGGCATTCGCGTGGCCGATTATCTCGCCGCGCCGCCCTGGGGCGGGTTACCGAATTCCCGCAGCCGCGAAGAATTGCGCGCGCTCGTCGCCCTGCTCCCACCCCGGATGCGCGAAGGGATTGTGCATCTTACCGAAACGCTGCGCTACGAAGCGCCCGATATCGTGCAGATCTGGCAGGATGGAATGATCTTCGCGGCCGGGCTTGCCGCGTTGCTCGCCGGCGTGCCGCGCATCGTCCTCAACGTCCGCACCATGCCGCCCAATGCCCGGCGGGATCGGCAAAAGCCCGAACAGCATGTGCTGTATCGCGGCCTGTTATCGGCCGAGGGTGTCACGCTGGTTGCCAATTCGGCGATAGCAGCGCGCGCTTATGAGGAATGGCTGGAGCTTTCGCCGGGCAGCGTCGCGGTCATTGCCAATGGCGTCGAGCCTTTGCCGACTGAAGGTTCGGACGAGGAACTGGCGCGCTGGCAGGCGTTCGACCAAAGGACGGGCGGCGGCTTCACGCTCGGCGGCGTCATGCGCCTCGATGAGAACAAGCGGCCGCTTTTCTGGCTCGAAATCTGCGCGGCACTGGCGAAACGCGTTCCCGACGCGCGCTTCATACTGGCGGGAAGCGGACCGCTTCGAGAGGCAGCGCGGGGATATGCGCAGGATCAGGGGATTGGCGAGCGGACGTTGCTCGTGGGCCGAAGTGCCCATATCGGCTTTTGGCTGGAAAGGATGGACGCCGTCGCGCTGACATCGCGGCACGAAGGCGTGCCCAATGCGCTGATCGAGGCGCAGCTTTCGGGGCTACCGGTCGTATCGACGCCGGCGGGCGGCGCGGCGGAAGCGGTTGCGCCCATCGCTGCGAACCGGTTGCTGAGGGACGCAGACCATCCCGATTCCGGCGAAGCGGCGGCGCATCTCGAAGAGCTGGCGGGACGCCGCGAGGCTGAGCGCGAGGCGGATCGCATCGCGCTGAGGCAGTGGGCCGGAAGGCATTTCGCGATGGACAGGATGATCGAACGAACGATCGACCTGTTCGCGGATCAAGAAACGGGAATCTGACCCCAAGTCGAGACACCGAAAAGACCCAGATCGGTCCCTTCTCTTTACTCCGTTTCTCCAATTGATCTCTTCACGCGGCGTTAGCGCATAAAAAAAGGGCCGATCCGAAGACCGGCCCTTCTTTTTTAGGCGTAATGCCGTCGATTACATACCAGGTCCGTATGTGATCTCGACACGACGGTTCTGCTGTTCGCGGACACCGTCGGCAGTGTCGACCAGAGGCCGGCTCTCACCAAAGGCTTCGCTCGACATTGCAGCATCCGGAACACCGCGCGAAGCGAGGTATGCACGGACCGACGCGTTACGACGCTCGGAGAGACCCACATTGTAGGTCGCCGAACCGGAACGGTCAGCGTGACCAGCAAGCATCACCGAAGTCGGGCAACGGCCGGACTGGTACTGCGCAGCAACCGCATCAAGCACCGAAGCCGCATCCGGACGGATGTCCGACATATCCCAGTCAAAGAAGACGAGGAACGGGCCAGGCTCGCACGCCGGAGGAGGCGGCGGAGGCGGAGGCGGAGGCGGCGGAGGAGGCGGAGGCGGAGGAGGCGGCGGGGGCGGCGGTGACCCGAAGTTATAGGTCAGAGTCGCGAGCAAGCTGTGCGTACGCACATCCGTCGTCTCATCCTGGCTGTAGAAGCTCCGCATATCGACTTCGTCTTGGTTGAAGAAGCGATACTTCACACCAACGTCCCAGTGCGTGGAGATCGGATAGCGCACGCCGGCAACAAGCTGCCAGGCGAAGCCCGAATCCGAATCGTCAAGCTGGATCGGCGCAGCGTCCGTTACGCGGATGCTGTCGAAGCTGGTGCGCGCGAGGCCGACACCACCACCGATATAGCCCTGGAAACCGTCGTCATCGCCAAAGTCGAGAAGACCGTTGGCCATGAATGCGAGAACCCGGATGCTGCCCATGGCACCATTCCACTGGAACGGGTTGCCGGGAGGGTTACCGTTGGGACCGCCCGGATTGTAGTTCACACCGCCATCTGCGCGGGGCGTACCGTCAATCGGGAGGATGGAACCGAGATTCTGCTCGATCGTGGTCACTTCGGCGCGACGATAGGAAACATCAGCTTCCAAACGGAACCAGCCGAAATCGTAACCGAGAATGCCGCCAACGTCGAAGCCAGGCTCCGTATTCACGCTGTAGGCATTGTTCAGAAACACACCGGCAGAATTCGTGGAATCAATATCGGTATTACCAACGATGGTTCCACCAGCCTCAGCACCGATATACCACGTATCGTCACGAGCCAGCGCCGGCGTCATCGCAACGGTGAGCGCGGATGTAGCTAGCGCCGCTTTGATGGCGAACTTGCGCATAAACATTCCCCTTTCTTACAAATTCCTAGCCTAGGAATGGCAAAATTCATATCGAAACCAACACGTCCACGCAAGCGGACAATTGGCTTATCTGTTGCCAAAATGCCTCATCGGACGAACCAAATGACCGCATCAAAATCCGGCAACAGAACAACAACGCGTCTATGCCGATATGGTTGCATAGTGGCAAGGGAAGGTGGTTATTTAATTGTGACTGCGCGACACATCATGTCGCGATAAGCCCGTGACCCCGCAGCGCAGCAAGGATAGCTGCGATTGCCACCCGCGCTTCGGCATCGACCATTACGCCGCCGAAAACATTTTCAATCGCTTCCTCGCGAGCTCCAACGACCTGCTGGCCACTCAATTTGAGCGATTCGCCAATAACTTCGCCCAGAATCCATGCCGAACCGTTCCAGCGCGCAAAAAACTGATCCGCGCGAATCCAGACCGACATTCCTTCCACCGGATCGAGGATTCGCCACCCACCTTCGGTCCATGTTGCAAGCGCGTTCGCCCGCCCGCTCCAGTCGCCGGTCGGGGCGGGCCCCACGATCCAGGATTGTCCGGGGTCGGGGCTCGGCGGCGGCACGTCCTCGCCCGACGTCTCGGCAACCGGGTGAAGCCCGCTATCGAGCGCTGCCAGCGCTTCATTGTGATAGAGTTCCTTTTGCGCCTGGCCGGGCTGGAGCAGCGGCAGGGCAAAGCGGGCGGTCGTATCAGTCATTCCGGGTCCTTCCGGTTACAAGGTGAAGATGCGCTGCGCCGTCAGCGACGAGGCCAGCGAACCGAGCTGGGCAACGGAGAAAGCGAAACCCGTCGCCGATCCCGCGCCATCGACCGCCTGCTCGGCCGCCGAGTAGCTGTAGACCGCGGCGCCGGTCTCCACGGTGCGCGACGAGCCGATGTCGGGCATCACCGTCACCAGCCAGCGCTCGCTTTCCTCGCCGAGCGGGATGTCGCCATTGTCGGTCCAGGCCCAGCCGAGCCGGCCGCGCCGCACCCATTGGAACAGGATGTCGCCGCCGGCTTCGCGCCGGGCGGTGAGATGAACCGGCGCCGGCGGACGGATCGAATGCCCGGCAACCTCGCCGCTCACGCTCGCCGGAACGCTGCTATCGCCGAGGCCCGTCGCCAGCAGGTCGAGCGTCGCGCCAACTGTCGCCAACGGTAACTCGAACGCGCGAAACGCCGCCGTATCGACGAACACGAACCGCTCGCCCGCCCCATGCCCCGCTATCGCCCATTCGGTCCCGCGGCGGCCCCGCAACAGGCGGGACAGGCGGAAGCGGTTCGCGCCTAGCGGTTCAGCGGTTCCGAATTGGAGGAGTTCCGCTCCGATCAGGATCAGGTTCTTGCCGGCGACAAGCGTATCGTCGCTCGCCCCGGCCAGCCACATCTGATCGTGGAGCAGTTCGACTTCGACTGTGGCGCGGCTATCGATCAGCGCCGCCTGACCGCCGGGCAGCGCGGTTACGGTCTCGCCGAGGATGGCCGGCGGCGCGGTCTGGCCGATGCTGACGAGACTGGTTCCGCCATCAAGGCTGTATTCCAAGGCCGCCGCCCGCCAGCCCGGAGACGGCCCCGCCGCCGCGGCGAACAGGCGCGGCGCGGCGTGGAGCATATCGTCGAGCGCCGGTAGGTCGAGCCATGCCAATATGGTCGGCCCATGTTCGAGATCGGGGTCGACGACCGCACGGCCCGAAGCAGCGGCATCGGCGACCAGCGGCCCGCCCCCGGCAACGCGGGCGAGATCGAGGCCGACCGCCATCTTCTCCAGCGAAAATCCGGCGATACGCCAGAGTCCCGATTGTTGCGGGATAGTAATGATCATACCCGGTCGCAACGCCATGGTCCGCCACGGCAGATGCACGGCAGCGGTCGCGCGGCCCGCCCGGACGGCATCGAGACGGCGCTCGGCAATCGCCTTGGCGCGCCCGGCCGCCAGGGTTGCCGGAAAGTCGATCCGCTCGGCGCGCAGGCCCGGCCCGTCGATCCGCGCGCGCTGGAGCCCGGCCTGATAGTCGCGTGCCGGTTCATAGTAGCGAAGCGCGATCTCGTCGGGCACGGCATCGGCGGCCAGCCGGTCGAGCTGGACTGCCGCCCGCCCCTGCTCCCCCGGGCTGGCACCCAACAGGAGACCATCGAGCGCCACCGGTTCGCCATCCTCCTCGACAAGGCGCAGCTTTGCGCCATCATCGGCAATGCTGTGCGGCAGCGCCTCGGTCAGCGTCTCGATCGCACCGCGCACGCTATCGCCATGGGCGGCATAGCCGGTGAGCGTGGCGGTCGTTTCGGCGCTCGCCCCGCCGGCGCTCAGTTCGCCGACGATCGTCGCCAGCGATACGGCGTCCGCCTCCGCCTCCACCTCGAAAGTGAGCGAGGGAATGCGGTTGCCGAAATCGGCCAGCTGCATATTTTCGAACACGGCCAGCGCGAGCCCGCGATAGGCCGGCGTGCCGCCCAGGCCTTCGGCGGACGCGATCAGCGGATCGGCATCCTGCTCTTCTCCGCCGGAATAGAAGCGGAAATCGGTTTCGGTCTTGAAGTCTCCCGCTGCGCCGCGCAGCAGCTTGCCGTCGGCCCAAATCCGGTGGATCGCGCTTACCGGCCGCGCCGACAGCGCGACGGCGAAGGAGGCGCTGTAACTATAGGTGGTCGTCGAGGGCCGCCCCTTGCCGCCGCCTTCCTTGTTCCTGTCCTCCTGCAGGTCCGTCGCCCAGACGACGGTCCCGGCGACCCGCATCGTGCCGAATATCTTCGGGAGCGGCGTGCCATAGGAGGATGTCTGGAGGCGCAGGTCGTTGAGGCGCGGGCCCTGCCGCCCCTTCGGCTTGAAGATTTCGGCGTCGATCGTCTGGCCGATGATCGCGCCGATGGCGCCGCCGATCGGGCCGAACAGTTTGGTGCCGACGACGTTGAGGACAAGAGTGGCCATGGATCAGTTGCTCCAGCGCCAGGCGGCGATCACCGGCCAGCGCGGCGCGCCCGGCGTTTCGACCGTGCGGCGCAGGCTAAGATCGGCATGGATGAAGCCCGCGCCGCTATGGATGGCGAGATGCAACTGGCGCGCGCCGGGATCGAGCAGCAGCAGATCCCCCGCCCCCGAAGACAAGATATCGATACGGCGCAGCCCGTTCGCCTCGATCCAGGTCCGGACATCGGCAAGCCGCCCGCCGCGCAGCGCATAGCCTTGCGGCAGGACGGGCAAAGCGCCGGCAGCGCGATAGGCATGGGCCGTGAGCCCGACGCAATCGAGGCCGATCGCCGGATCGCGCCCCTGAAACCGGAACGGCGCGCCGATGCATTCTCGCGCCGCAGCGACGATGATTTCGGTATCCATCAGCTCGCCCCCGGATAGCGGGTAAGTAGGTCGTTGCCCGGCAGATGCGGCTCGCCCCGGAAATTCGCGCCGTTGACGAAGCGGCCGGCGCAGGTCGCAAACAGCTTGTCGCAGCCCTCGACGATCTCGACGAGCGTGCCGGTCTCGACCGGGAAGGCGACGGGATCGCGCAAGGTGAGCCGGTTGCCCGCCGAACGCAGGATAGCCGCGCCGAGCCCGCTATTCTTGCCGGTGATCCAACGCAGCCGGCCATAGCCATAGGCATTGGTCTCGGCGGCGGCGCCGGCGACATCGAAACTCGCTTCATCGATGACCGCGGTTATGGCGGTGATCCGCGCGCGCGGCGCGAGATCGACCCGGCAGCGCGTGTCGCCGAGCCGCGCCCGGCATTCGGGCGAGGTCAATTCCACCACCGGCCTGTCGAGCTGGGCGACCGGACCGCGCAGTTCGGCCGTAAACGCCCCGCCCTCCTGCGACACCGCGCCGAGAATGCCGCGGGCCAGCAGCAGTTGTTCGGCTTCCGCATCTTCCCAATCGACCGCGAACAGCCGAACCGAAGCGCCATCCCAGCGCCCGGCGGCGAGATCGGCCTCGGCAATGGCGTCGCTGGTCAGGGCTCCGGCGACATCCATCGCGCCGGCATCGAAGCCGTCGTTCAAGGTTACCGCGGAGGGCAGCATCCCCGGCGCCGCGCGATAGGTGATGCCGCCGACCCCCAGCGCCCGGTCATGCGTCGTGAAACCGATCGCGACACCATCGCGGCGCTGCAGCCGCCAGCAAAAGGCGACCGTGGTGACAGGCGCGTCGAGGAATCCGGTCATGCGCTTTCCCGCACCTCGATCAGCGGCACGCGCGGGGCATCGCCCGCCTGGAACGTCGCGCGGCTGATCTCCAGCCGGTCTTCGGCGAAGCGGACCGGAACGTCGAACAGATAGCCGGCGCGTATCTCTACGGTGTCGGCAGGCGCGGCATCGAACACGATATCGCCCGTATCGAAAACCCAGCCGCCCGGCTGTTCGATATCGTCCAGGGCAACGCGGATGCTGCCGGGCACGGGCCGGGTGATCGGTCGCAGCTGTTGGTCGGCGATCTCCCCATAGCGCTTCGCCAGCGGGAAACGCGTCGAAACGCCGTCACCGATCCCGAGAAACTGGTCGCCGGGCTCCGGCGTCCCGATCATGCCGTTCGAGCTGTGATCGAAAGGATCGCGGAAACGGAAGGCGCGGGCCGCGCCCCGGCGCGCGCGGAAGAAGGCGATCAGCGCGCCGACATCCTCTTCGGAGCGCACGCCCGGCCCGGCATCGTAGCGCATCCGCGCGTCGGACCAGTCCGCATTGCGATGCTCGGCGCCCGATGCGGTTGTCGCGATCGCGGTCGAGAAACCCGGCTCCGCCATCGCCTCCCGGCCGAGCGCCAGCGGAAAGAGTTCGTCGTCGAAAGCCTGCACGTCATCCTCCTCGGCGGAATCGAAATGGGTGAAGCCGTCGCGCGCGGCCTGGGGCAGCGCCCAGAAAAAGGTTTCGGCGGTGCCGCGCGCCCTGCCCGCCTCGGCAGCCGCATCGATGGCGCGCCACTGCGCAGCGTCCTCGGCGCCAAGGACGAAGCCCGCGAAATAATGCTGGCGATGAATCGGATAGCCGAGCCGGCTGGTCATCGCGGTAATGCCGCGCGCCGTCGCGCCGCTATTGCCGCTCGTCACCCAGTCATAATCCTCAAGCTGCAGGATATCGAAAGCCGGATCGGCCCAGCCCGGCGGCACATTGGCGCGCTTCGCCTCGGGTGCCGCTTCGTCGAGCACGGTCGGCAGATAGACGAGCAGATGCATCTCGGCCGCCGGGTGATCGCCCTTCACCTCCGCCGCGATCGCCGCCGTCGAGGCGGCAAGGATTGCGCCGGCCTGGTCCAGCATCGCAATCTGATCGGCCGTCATCGCGCCCTTGATCGACGGTATCGAAACGAGGTCCTCGCCGAAGGCCGTCTGCGCATCGGCATCGTAAAGGCAGATGCGGCCAGTGCCATCGAGCATGATCCACCACCAGGGCTCGCCGATCTGGATCTTCACCGGCTGCCCGGCCGCGGCAAGGATATCCGCAAATTCGCGGGCGGCCCGGCCGATATAGGTGACGACCGCCGATCGCGCGGGCGTCAGCAAGGTCGAAGGCGGGTCCCACAGGGTAAGCGCCGGATCGCCATTTTCGGCCCGCTGCTTCCAACTGTCATAGGTGACGCTGTCGAGCGCTTCGTAGGAGATGGAGAAGATCAGCGCATAGCCGAGCGCCTCGGCCCGGGCCGCGAAATCGCTGTGCCAGGCGATGCAGGCAGCGTTGAGCTTTTCGTCCGAAAGCTGGAGCCGGCTATTGCTGCCGACCCAGCGGAGCCGGAAATAATGGCTCATCCCGACATAGTGATTGATGAGATCGCGATAACCGAGATGGAGCGCGTTTCGCAGGACCCGTGCCGGCGTCTGGTTATACGCATCGTCATAGCCTGTCGCGATGCGCAGCCCGTGTTCGGGCAGCATCGTGTCGCCGATCCGCAAGCTCGAGGTCGGCCCGTCGCAAACGATATCCTCGATCTCGACCCAGCCGGTCGCTTCGGATGCGAAATGGGTGTCGGCGCCGGTATAGCCGGGCGGGATCAGCGAGAGGAACAGCCGGTCGATATCGCCGGCCCAGACCGGATCGGCCTCCCCCGGCAACAGAAAGCCGCCGTCGAGCGCATCGAAATCGAACGCGATATCGGCATCTTGGGTCGTGCCGTTCGCATAGTTCCACAGCCGCACATACCAGGTGCGCGGATTTCCGAGGGCGTCGCGCCCCTCGATGGTGAGCGTCGGGCCGTCGACCGCGTCGAGCGGCATCACGCCGCCCGATCGCCAGTGGAAGGAGAGCGCGCAGCCGCGATAATCGCGCGCCGTTTCGTACGCCAGCAGCGGGTGATCCCATTCGTCGGCGCTATCCCAGATCAGCTCGGCAAGATCGTCCGCCTTGTACCACACGGCATCGGCGCGCAGCGATTGCGCGCCGGTGGTGACGACCGAGGCCATCATCGGCTGCGCGAAATTGACGGTCCAGAAGCGCGGATCGAACCGCTTGATATGGGCAAACTGCATCGCGTCGCCGGGCTGGGCGAGCCAATAGGGCATGGCCTTCGCTTTCCTTAGATACTGCGTTCGAGCGCGCGGCGGACGTCGCGCGCGATCTGGCGGCCCGAACGGGCCAGCGCCTCGGGCTCCCGGCCTTCGGGCGCATTGAGCGTGATCGAGACGCGGACGTCGCGGCCCGGCGCCGCGGACGGCGTTTCGATCCGCCCGCTCGCGGTCGGCACGAACAGCTCCGGCCCGCGCTCGCCGACGCGATAGGCGCGGCCCGGCGCGACCGGCCCACCAGCCGCCCGGCCCGGCACGCCGAGAAAGGCCGAGGCCAGCTGCGTGCCGATCGCCAGCAACCCGCCCTGCAATCCGCTGCCGCCCTTGCCGCCGAAAGCGCTATCGAGGCCGGTGCGGATCGACGCCCCGGCGATATCGCTGAGGATCGCGAGCGCGAAGCGTTTCAGATCCTCGAAGCCGAACTTGCCGGTGCGCACGGCGCGCAGCAGCGCCCCCTCGATCCGGCGACCGGCGATATCGGCCGCGCCGCCCAGGCCATCGGTGAGCGTGCGCCGCATCTCCTCGACATCGCGGCGAAACGCCCGGGTGTCGGCGCGCACGTCGATGATCGGGGGGCCTATGCTCTGGGAATCGAAATCATCCATCGGGATATTGCTCCATCAGCCGGGCGAAATCGCCAGGCGCAAGGGGATCGTCGGCCTCGCCCTCGCCGCTTGCCGCCGCGAGGATCGCCGCCAGTTCGGCAGGCGTCGCCGCCCAGAAGTCGTCGGGCCGCCAGCCAAGCAGCGCGCCGGACAGTCCGGCAAGCCGCCCCGCCATGCCTGCAAATGTGCCGCTCACCGTCCTTGCAGGATCTGCGAGAGCAAGGTCTTCAGCGCGGGCATCGCCGCCGCGAGCCCCTGCCCCGCCACCGCCTCGCCGAAGCGTTCGCGGGTCAGCGCCTCGGGTCGATCGGCCAGGCAATGCCAGAACAAGGCGACGATCTCGGCAAGCCTCAGCTGCCCTTCCGCCGCCTGTTCGACGAGCGCGAAAAGCGGTCCGAGTTCCTCCTCGGCCGCGACGAGCGCCGCGAAACTCGGCCGCAATATGCGCGTTTCGCCAGCGACGATAACAGCCGCCTCGCCGCGGACCGGATTGGCCGATGCACCGTCATTCATCGCATGCTTCCTTGTTTCTGTATCCCGCCGCGCATATCGCCCGGACACCGAGGAGATCCCGATGACCAATTCGCTTACCCGCCGCACCCTGTTGTCCGCCCTGCCGATCGCCGGGATCGCCGGCGTCCATGCGCGCCTCGCCGCCCAGGCGATGGACACAGCGCCCGCCGCCGAGCCGGCCCGCGGCGCGGTCTATCGCGTGAATGACGAGACGGTGATCATCTCGGCCGCCCGTTCGATCGTCGACGAGGACACCGTCGGGGCGCTGATCACCGTCGACGAAGTCGGCCATCCGCGCAGCCGCTCGGTCGGCGTGTCCGTGCCCGATTATGATATGGCAATGTGGATCGCCACCCATCCCGGCACCCGGAAAATCGCCCAGCTCCGCGCCAATCCGCGCGCAACGCTCTATTTCAGCGACGATGCGCAATATTATTATGCAAGCTTCATGGGCACCGCGACCATCCACACCGACGAGGAAACGCTGCGCGCGAACATCTTCTACGAAGGCGCAGACCTCGCCGAATTCTGGCCGAACTTCCCCGCCGACACGGCGCTGATCCGCTTCGTGCCCGACTGGCTCGAAGTCGCCGGCCACGGGATACCGGTGAGCCCCGACAATTGGCAGCCCCAGGGCGTGGTGCTGAACGGCGAGAGCTAAAGGCTCGCAGACCTTCTAGAGACTCGTGATGGCGCCCGAACTCTCCAGCGCCAGGGTGTAGTTGCGCTCGCCGTTGAAATCGCCGGCATAGTCGAGCCGGGCGATCAGGAAGCTTCCCTGCATCCGCTCCCCGCTTTCGAAGCTGAGCTCGTAATCGTCGAGCGCGCCGGCCAGCGCATTGTTCTTGAGCCGCGTTTCGGCGGCCGAACCCGTGAAGATCCCCGCCCCCGTCACCGAGACCGAGCGCACACCCGCGCCCGACAGCAATTCGCGCCAGCCGCCGCTATCCTTGTTGGTGACGACCACCGGCTCGCCGTTGATCGAGAGCTGCGTCGTGCGCATCCCCGCGACCGTGCTGTAGACCGGCGGCCCGCCGCCATCGCCGACCTTGAGCAAGAAGGCCGAACCCTTTTCCGCTGCCATGATGTTTCTCCTTGAAAATTTACGCGGCGAGCATTCGTGCCCGCCATTCGATCGAGGCCGTCCACGGCCCGTCGGTCCTGAGGACACGGCTGCGCAGGAGCGCGAGGCTGACGATGTGCCAGCCCTCGATATCGCGCGGCATCGCGGCGACGGCCGCCTCCGCCTCCTCGGCGAGGCTCCCCAGCCGCTCGGCCCGCTCCGCCTCCTCGCGCACCAGCACGGCAAAGCGGATTTCGCGGCCCACCTCCGTCTTGGTGCTCCAGTCGATCGAGGCCGTTTCGCCGAGCAACACATAAGGCGGCGTCGCCCGGCCCGGCGGCGTGAGATAGATCCCGTTCACCTGGCCGGTCAGCGGCGTATGGTCTTGCAGCGCGACGAGAACCGCCGCGGCGAGGGTGATCTCCGCGCTCATTTGAGCTGCATCCTGCGCCACGGCCGCCACAGCGCCGCGATGGCGGCTGGCGGGCCTTGCTCGCCCGGATCGTCGCGATGCGCGAAGAGATGCGCGACAAGGCGGATGATACCCTGGCGCAACGGCTCGGGCACGGCGTTCCAATCCGGCCCCATGCCCGCGCTATAGGTCACCGTCACCCGCCGCGCGGTGCCCGGCGATGGCACCCGCACCCAGCCATCGCCATTGCCGTCGATATCGATAGCATAGGCATCGACGGGCAGCGCAAAGGGCGCGCCCTCGTCGGGAACGCCTTGGGCCGCGGTGATCGCGGAGACCGGGGTCAGGCTCAGCCGCCGCCATTCGCTCGACACGGGGATCGTCTCCTCCGCCTCGCGCGTCAGCAGCGCCTGGCCTACGAACCGCTCGCACACGTGCGTCGCCGAACGGATCAGCCCGGCCAGCAGCGCGTCGTCCTCGTCCCGCGCGATGCGCAGATAGGCTTTGGTCTCGTCGAGCGCGACGGGGGCGAGCGCGGGGATCGCTTCCACGGCGCGCATCACCTGTCCTCCACGCGGATCACGACCGAGCGATCGTCGCTGCGCCCGTCCGAAAGATCGACATGGCAGCGCGCGCGATAGACCTGCCCGGGCAGGCCGCCGGAAAATTGCGCGCCGGTTTCGCCGCCGTCGATGAAGGGCGCGGCGGCCGCGATGCCGCCCGGCTCGTCGGGTTCGATGGCCCAGTCGGCGGACGCGATGGTCGCGCCGTCGAGCAGGCTCGCCGGCCAGGCGATGGTGTAGCTGAGGATCCCGTCAGGGTCCTTGAATATGGGGGTCATGGAGTGGCTCCCGCGAAGGGATGAAGAGGAAAGCGCCGCGCCCCGATGGAGGGGAGCAATCGGAGCGCGGCGCGGGCGAGAAAGCCGAGGCTTCCCCGCCTCCGTCATGCTGAATAAGTTCAACATGACGGAAGGCGCGAAGGATCAGCTCGTCCCGAACTTCAGCAGCTTGATCGCCTCGCTGTTCGACACCTGCCCGCCGACGCGCTTCGTCGCGTAGAAATGGACGAACGGCTTGTTGCTGAACGGATCGCGCAGGATCGCGGTCTCGGCCCGCTCGGCGATCAGGTAACCGGCGCGGAAATTGCCGAAGGCGATGGCATATTCGTCCGAAGCGATGTCCGGCATGTCGTCGGCCTCGACGATCGGATAACCCAGGAGCGTATCGGGCTGGCCCGCAACCAGCCCCGGCTGCCACAGGAACGCGCCGTCGGTCGTCTTGAACTTGCGGATCGCCGACAGGGTCGCCGAGTTCATCACGAAATGCGCGCCCTGCCGATAGGGTGAGCGCAGCGCCTGGACGAGATCGATCAGCGCGTTTTCCGGCTCCGAACCGGCGAACGCCCCGTCGGCCCCGGTCGCGATATATTGCAGCGACCCGAAAGCGCGGACATCGTCGGCTTCATCGGTGATCGTGCCGGTGAGAAAACCCGCCGGACGATTGGTGCCATTGCCCGACACGAACGCCGCGCCTTCCGCCCGGGCGAATTCGGTGGCGATTTCGCTGGCGAGCCAGGCTTCGACATCGAACGCCGCGTCGTCGAGCATCGCTTGCGAAGCTGCCGGGTTGGCATAGAGATCGCCCATCGGCGGCGCGATCTCCGAAAAGTCGGGCGTATCGGTTTCGGGCCGCGCGGCATCCTCGGCGACCCAGCCCGAGGGCGTGCCGCCGGTCGTCACCAGTTTCCGGTAGCCGGCGCTGCCGACCTTCACGACATTGGCGATCGACCGGATCGGCGAGGTCGCAACCAGGGTCCTGTCGATCACCGCGTCGATTTCCTGCGGCACCGCATAGCCGCCCGCCGGGCCGGACGTGCCTTCGAACGCCTTGCGTTCCAGCCCCGCTTCGAGGCCGCGGCGCAGATACTGCCGCGCGAAATCGCCCTCGCCCTGCGGCATCGCTTTCGTGCCTTCGAGCGCCGGCCGGGCCGCGGCCACGGTATGCGCATCCATCCAGCGCTTCATCGCGGCCATATGCCGCGCCAGCGCTTCGGCGGGTGTCGACTCGTCCGCTTCCTCGGAGACCTCGTCGTGCGGCGCTTCCTCCATCGCCGCGAAGCTCGCCGCGAGCGGGTCCATCTTGGTTTCGATATCCATCAGTTTCTCCATTCGTTGGGGGCACAAAAAAGCCCCCGGGCCGGAAGGCGCGGAGGCGAAAAAAGCCCTTCTCCCACAGGAAGAAGGATACGAAGTCTTGCTCCTGCAGGGAGCCAGACGCAGTTGGATGAGGGGTTACACTCTCAGCTTATGGACAATGTTCCGAACGCCCGGTCCCTCAGGCAAAATGCCACGGAAGCCGAGCAGCGCTTATGGAACCACCTTCGCGGGCGGCGCCTTGGCGGATATAAGTTCGTCCGGCAGAAGTCGGTCGGTCCCTATATCGTCGACTTCGCGTGCCATTCGCGCAAACTCGTAATCGAGCTCGACGGCGGCCAGCATGATGAGAAGTCCCGGCAGGATGCAGTCCGAACCCGATATCTCGAAAGCGCAGGCTGGCATGTCCTACGTTTCTGGAACCCCGATATTATGCGCGATACCGAAGGCGTGATCGCACATATTGTCGGGATGCTGGAAATCGCCGGAAAAGGCTGAACCCCTCATCCAACTCCGCCTAGCCTCGCCTGCGGCTCGTCAAGGCTCCCTATCCTTCTCCCCATGGGAGAAGACGCGCAGCATCTTCCCTTGACCGCTATTTCAAATTACAGGCGCGGCATGACCGAACAGACAGAAACCCCGCCCGACCGCCTTTCCAACAATCCGTCGAGCGACTTTTACGAGCCCGCCATTCTGGAGCGCGGCATCGGCATCCGTTTCAAGGGCCGCGAGCGCCGCGACGTCGAGGAATATTGCCTCTCCGAAGGCTGGATCCGCGTCCAGGCCGGCAAGACCCGCGACCGCCACGGCAACCCGCTGACGATCAAGCTCAATGGCGAAGTCGAAGCCTGGTTCGAGGATATCGGCGGGGCGTGATCGGCATCGAGGGCGGCTGGGATCTGTTCGCCGCCCGCGGCGCGAGCCCTGCCGATTTCCAGGCCGCCAAGCGCTACGGCATAGCCAGCGCGGGCCTCGCCCTACTGCTCTGGTTCGGCCTGTTCATGGGCGTCGGCGGGGCCTTCTTCCAGATGTGGCAGACCCCAGCCGGGATCGCCGCGCTCGAAGGCGCGTTCATGTACGCCATGTCATCGGCCATCGTCCTCCTCTTCGTCTGCAACACCGGCGACTGATCCGGCCGCCACCGCATGCACCCGCGCGAGCGGTTGCATCGGGATGGCGACGAGGCTGACTTCGACGAGATCGAGGTCGATCAGTTCGCGCAGGGCGCCCTGCCGCCCCTCCCTCACGCGATAGCCGAAGGAAAGGCCGCCGAGCGCGCCTTTGCCCAGCCTCTCGGCCAGCGCCGGATCGCCGATTTCGGCGATCACGCGCAGGCCGCGCCCATCCTCCTCCAATGTCTCGATCCGGCCGATCACATGGCCGCGTTCATGCTGCCAGAGCAGCGGCACCTGCGCCCCCTGCCCCAGCGCCCGGCGAAAGGCGCCCTTGCGGATCACGTCGCCGCCTCGATCCGGCTTGTCGAAGATCGCGGCATAGCCGGCAATGCGCATCCCGCTCATCGCCCGAGCCCGTCCATCAGGCCGAAGCGCACCGCCATCCCGAACAGCAGCAGCGCGATCACCGCTTTCGCCAGCCAGCCGAGCGCGGACCGGATCGCCCCGCGCCGCGCGATCCGCCAGGCGCCGAGCAGCTCGCGCAGCTCGCCGATATCCTTGGCGGCGCGCGCATCGGTCAGCCCCAGCTTGTGGAGCGCGCGATCGGCGCCGATCTCGCTCGCCTCCTCGACGACGGCGCGGATCGTCACCAGATCGCCGCCGCGATCGGCGAGCTGCGAAACCAGCCGGGTCAGCATTTCGGTATCGTCGGTCATGGCGCAATTCCCAGCATCTGCCGTTTCTCCTCGGGGCTGAGGAAATCCGCCGCGCTGACCTGTTTCCACAGCTTCTCGCGGTCCTCGGACAGCGCGGGCACCCGATCGAGATCGACCGCCAGCCGCGCATCGGGCCACCAGGCGGCGAGCCCCTGCGCGATGCCCGAAAGGATTTTCGTCATCATCGGCAAGACCCCCAGCCGCCACAGCGCACGGTTGGCCTCGCGATAATTGGCATATGTGTTGTCGCCCGGCAGGCCGAGCAGCATCGGCGGCGCGCCAAAGGCGAGCGCGATCTCCCGCGCCGCCGCGGCTTTCAGGCCGACGAAATCCATGTCGGCCGGCGACAGGCTCAGCGCCTGCCATTTGAGCCCGCCTTCGAGCAGCATCGGGCGGCCGGCATTGGCCGCGCCCTGGAAGCCCGCCTCCATTTCCTCTTTCAGCCGCGCGAATTGTTCGGGCGAGAGCGCCGCGCCCGGATCGCCGGGATCGTAGACCAGCGCGCCACTGGGCCGCGCCGCATTGTCGAGCAACGCCTTGTTCCAGCGGGTCGCGGCATTGTGGATCGCCACCGCGCCCGCCGCCGCGCCCAGCGCGCCGAGCCCGTAATGATCGTCGAGCGGATGCAGGGCGCGAATGTGCACAAGCCCCGGTCGCCCCAGCCCGTCCTTCGCCGCGATCCGCTCCACGCTCTCGCCGACGCGGTAGAGAAAGGCGGCGGGCCAGCCCTGCGCATCGGGCTCGATCGTCACCCGTTCGGGGCGCAGCGCGTAAAGCTCGGCGGGCTCCCCGTCCGCATCGCACAGCACGCGCAGAAAGGCGTTGCCGTGGAGCAGCAAATGGATCGCCGCCGTCTCGATCAGCGACTGGCCGGCGGAAGCGGCGGAGGCCAGGGCGACCTCCCGCTCTCCCCCGGCCAGCGGCGCCCCGCCGGCGCTCTCGCCGACAAGCCGCACCGCGCGCTGGGCCACCGCATTCTCGCAATAGGCCGCGCGCACCTGCGCCTCGTAGCCGCGCGGCCAATCGCCCAGAGTCAGCACGCCCCATGGCGCGCGCAAAAGCGCCGGACGCGCCGAAGCGCCCCCGGACTTGCGTCCGAAGAGTTTCATACAGTCTATCCCGTTGAGGCCGTCAGCCGCGCACGCGCGGGAACGGCAAATTCCGGTCTATTTGTCGGTGTCGCGCCCGTCGCGCACTGCCTTGGCGATATTGAGCACCATCACGAAAAAAATGAAGCCCGAGGCATAGCCGGCAAAGCCGCCGATCGAGCGGCCCGTCGTCGCGCGATATTCCTCGACGCTGACATTCAGCGAATTCGGATTCACGCCGGATACCAGATAGGCGATCAGGCCGAACGCCAACCCCCAGAGTATCGCCAGCGACACCAGCGCGATGATGATGGCCTTCTTGATCGTCATCGTTCCGAACAGCATCGTGCCGTCTCCTCTTCAATAACGACCCTTTTTTTATGGCGGCAATCTCCGCCCGGACGGCCTTTTCGTCAATATCCTAAATGCCCCGCACCCGCGGCCGCCCCCCGCTGCCCAGCATCAACTCGGTCAGCGCCCAGACCAGCGCATCGGCGCGATCCGGGCTTCTCCCCGGCCCTTGATAGCCGCCCGCTATCGTCATCCCGGCCATCTCGTCTTCCAGCGCCGGGAAGGCCCCGGCATGGCGCACATCGCCCATCTCGTAGAGCGCGGCGACCGGTTCGGCCCGGGCGCTCTTGCCGCGCGTCGCATGGACGAGTCGCAGCGGCAGCCGTTTCTGCACGGCGCGCAATACGCTTTCGACCATCGCGCCGCCCTGGTTCGCCTCGGCGATCACCCGGTCGGCCTGCCAGCGCTCCGCCACCCGCGCCGCCGCGCGCGCCCAGCCTTCGGGGCGCAGGCCCTCCACGCTCGCATCGGCCAGCACATAACCGCGCTCGTCCGCGCCCAGCCCGGCAACGACGATCCCGCACGCATCCGATCGCCTCGATCCCGAATTGGGGCCCGCCCCCGCCGGCGGATCGATGCCGATCACGACGCGCGTCAATTCCGGCACCCGCCCCACCCGGCATTTCTCGATCAGCGTGCGCGGCCACAGGCTGCCTTCGACATCCTCGATCAGCTCGCCGTCCAGCTCCTGCCGGCCCAGCCGCGTGCCGCCATAGGCGCGCGTCATCGCCGCGATGAAATTTCGGGGCAGATGCGGATTGTCCGCCGTCCGCCCCGTCGTCACCGCCACCGAAGGATCGGCCAGCAGGCGCCGGACGAGCGGCACCGGCCTCGGCGTCGTCGTCGCGACAACCCGCCCGCCGCCGCGCCGCAGCCCCATCGTCAGCATGTTCCAGGCCTTTTCGCCTTCCCGCCATTTGCCGATCTCGTCGCACCAGGCATGGCTATGCTCGGGTCCGCGCAGCCCCTCGGCATCGGCGGCCGAAAACAGCCGCGCCCGCGCGCCGCTGGGCCAGGCGATGCGCCGCAACGAGGGCTCCCAGAGAATCTCCTCATGCGGCGGCGTCACGGCAAGGAGGCCGCTTTCGCCCTCCACCATCACCGCGCGGGCCTCCTCGTAGGACGCGCCGACCAGCGCAATCCGCGCGCTGCCATCGTCTCTGGCGATCCGCCGCACCCATTCGGCCCCGGCGCGCGTCTTGCCGAAACCACGCCCGGCGAGGATCATCCAGATACGCCAATCCAGCTTGTCCGGCGGCTGCTGCGGATCCCCGGCCCAGAAGGGCCACAGGCTCGCCAGATACTGCAATTTTCGCGGGCCAAGGCTCGCCAGAAAGGCTCGCCGCCGTGCCGGGGACTGGGCGAGCAGCCTTGCCAGCCGCCGGTTCAGCATGGCTCGTCCTCGATGCAATTTTTCATGTCCGCCAGCTTGGCGTCGATTTCTTCCAGCAACAGGTCCTCGTCGACGCCGAGCTGCGCGGCCCGGAACTGCGCGACCTCCTGCTTGTGCAGCGACAGCAGCTTCAGCGCGACGCCATCGCTATATTCCCTGAACTCGCCGACCCTCTTTCCGCTGTGGAACACCGGCTTTTCGACGCCAAAGCGCGCACGGGCGAGCACTTCCATCGCAAGGTGCTCATGGCCTTCGGACAGCGCCTCCAGCCATTGCCGCGCGAAACCCGCATCCTTGCGGCGCAGGCGATAAAGCGTCGTATCGTCCACCCCGGCCGCACGCGCCGAAGCCGCGACATTCGATGTCACGCCCAGACAATCGAGAAAGATCTCCAGCTTTTCCGGCGTCGTCTTGGTATAGGGGCGCGGAACGAGGCCGGGCTTCGCGCCCTCCTCCCGCGCGATATGGCGCGGCTCCCAGCTTTCAGGCGGGGCGCCGAGCGCCCCGGCCATCGCCGCCGCGAACAGCGGATCGCGCGCCCGCCAATAGGCAGGCGTCGACCGGTTGAACCCGGTTTCGCGGCTGGCCGCGGCGATGGAGCCGAGACGGTGAAGCGCCGCGATGAAGGTTGAGCGCGCATCGGCGTCAAAGGCGCCGCTCGGATGGACGGGCCGGTTTACGGGTTCGGTCATGATGGAATACGCCAAAAGCCAAGGGCCGGAAGCACCTCACCAGCGCCCGGCCCCGAATCACAATTCTCGATGTTCGTCTTTTGTACCCAAACAGCGTGACGCTGTCAAGATATTTTTGCCTATTTGGTTATATCGAGCCGCCCCGGCGCGCCCTTATGCCGCGATCCGGGAGGCTTCATCGGCGGCCGCGTCTTCGCCGGCCATCGGCAGCGCGACCGTCCGGTCCCGCCCCGCCTGCTTCGCCCGGTACAGCGCCTCGTCCGCCTTGCGCATCGCCGCCTCCATGCCCTGCCGGCCCGCAACCGGGCACACGCCAATGCTCGCCGATACCGGCCAGGCAATTTCAGCGATCCGCACCTTCACCGCCTCGGCGATCCGCTGGCGCACCGCATCGGCATCGGCCAGCGGGTCAGCACCGTAGAGCAGCAGCGCGAATTCCTCGCCGCCCACCCGCGCGGCGAATATATCGTCATGAACAAGCGCGGACGCCGCGGCCTTCAGCACCCTGTCCCCAATCGCATGGCCATGGCTGTCATTGATGCGTTTGAAATGATCGAGATCGACGACCGCCACGGCGGACGGGAGCGGCGCCCCGGCATCGCGCAGCCGCGCTTGGAGGCCGCGACGATTGGGCAGGCCGGTCAGCGAATCCGTCGCCGCGATCTGGGCGAACAGGGCTTCCCGCGCGATCGCCTCGTCGCGCTCGCGCCGCAGCCCCATGAACCGGTCGGAAACGCCGATCGCGCTCACCACCACCTCGATGGCGAGCCCGACCAGGATCGCATGATGCCAGAGCGGCCATTCGGCGTTGAAGGCGAGTTCATGGCCAACCGCGACGATGCTGACGACGATGATCACCGACCAGGCCGCCGACTGGTAACGGGCCGCGCGGCTGCCCCGCCGCAGCGCCTGAACGCTGCCGGAGACATACAGCGCGATAAGCCCGACAAAAACGAGATGGCGGATCGCGTTGGGCACAGGCTGGTCGGGCGCGAGCAGCGGGAGGAAGGTGACCGCGAGGACGGCGACGGGCGACCATAGCAGCGCCCGCCGGAGCCGGGGCCCCAGCTTGCCCGCCTCCACATAGGCAACGAGGAACGGGCCGGTCATCGCGATGCCGATATCGAGCGCGAACAGCTTGATGTGGTTGCGCAGCGCGGGATCGGCCAGCCAGGCCCCGAGGAAGATCTCGGTGCCGACCAGCGCCATCACCGCCATCGCGATCAGCCGGGCGCTGTGCCAGACGAGGAAACGCTCGCGCATCGCCGCGTACAGCCCCGCATTGTAAATGACGGGCAGCAGCACGAAGCCGAGGAACATCCCCAAAAGTAATGTCGACCAGTCCACGCAACCCCCAACCCGAAAAGCTGATTCAAACAGCCGAAACTCAAACCAACCGGATTATTAGGGCCAAAAGCCTTCAAAAAGGTTTTGGGCACAACACAAGCGGCGCCTGGGGGCCGATCGATGCCGGCAGACTGACCCGCCTCCCAAGCCGGCGTCGAATCTGTCCGGAATCCAGATGCGATTAACCGCCTGTAAATCCATATTGCGCCATATGGCATTAAATGTTATGCCATATGGCAAGGAGAATGATTATGGCGACTTTGCTGGAGCGGCAAAAGGAGAAGGTCGCGGAATATACAAGCGATGAGATAGACGCGGTGGCTATAAAGGCATTGACGCGGCTTTTCGAGAACTGGAAAATCGGCAACCAAGACGCGTCGGAACTCGCCGGAGTTTCGCTCCGGACATGGAACCGAATGAAGACCGGTTCCTGGGCCGGCTCCTTAAACCGAGACCAGCGTTATCGCGCAAGCGCATTGGTGGGGCTGTACAAGGCTCTGCATGTGTATTTTGGCGACGATCTGGCCGATCAATGGGCGATACTGCCCAATTCCGGCCCGTTATTTGATGGACGTGCGCCGGTGGAATTCATGGTCGCGGGCGCATTGCCGGCCATCATGGAAACGCGGAATTATGTGGATGCTCTCCGGGGCGGTTTGTGAGCATAGCGAAAACGGAAATTGCGCAGCAGCGAACCGTTCGCCTTATCCCCACCGCCCACTACAAGCCGCCGATATTGCGCGCTCTGGTCGATAGCGATCGCGAATTGGACGCACTCGCGGCACTGGAAGGACTGACGAGCGCCCGGCTCAATCAGCGCGAAATCAACCCCGATTTCGAGGACTGGGCGGCGAGTTGCGTCGAGGCGGCCTTCGCCTATCGGCGCAAGGGCGGGAACAGATTCAACGACGAGAAGACCGGCGCCTGGTATGCCGCCTTCGAAGAGCGCACCGCGCTGGCCGAAGTGGCCTTCCACAAGACCCGTGAGCTTGGCTTTATCGGCAGGTTTGACGAGCGCACCGAATATCACGCCCTGCACGCGTCATTTATCGGTCATTTCCACGATATAAGGGGCGATACGCCGCCTCCCGAATGTCTCGAGCCAGATGTGGCCATTGGCTATCCGGCGGGACAGGCAATTGCACGGGCGCTTATCGAGCAAAAGTCACGCGGCCTGATCTATCCGTCTGTCAGAAATGACGGCGGAACCTGCCTGGTCGCGTTTCAGGAGATCGTGGTGCAGGACGTGCTTCCCGGGGCGAGGTGGAAAATCACTTGGGCGGGATCACCCGATTGGGCGGCGTCGGCGATCTAAAGCCCAATTGGCGGCGTGGGCCAGCATCCCCCTCACTCCCATTCCCATAAAGCGCCGTCCAAATTCCGGGGACACCAAATTCCGGGGACAGCAGAATTCCGGGGACATGGCGTAATTGAGTTAGCCACTCTCCTTCTTGGTGCGGAGTCGCCATGAAGGCGCTCCAAAGGAGGAGAGTGACCGATGACAATTTATGCAGGATTGGACGTATC